>Ga0154725_1057_pt2 | contig 20501 bp, 21 predicted proteins | sample Rifle2008BG16ft_FD_105733 | JGI IMG/M metagenome (GOLD analysis project Ga0154725, IMG submission 105733) | Deltaproteobacteria bacterium RBG_16_49_23 | reverse complement strand
CTGCATTTTCCTCCCCGAGGATTTCTGTAACGAACGTTTGCTTCAGGTAGGCGACCAGAGACTCCATCATATTCTGAAGCCCTTTGGGAACCAATCTCCCCATCCTGCCCGCAAGGGTGAGGGTGATCAGAACCAGGGCAGAGGCGATCCAGATCATCACCACGGCATTACTGATGGAGAAATCAACGCCTGCAATCTTCAGGGGATAAATGATATGAGGTTGCAGATGCTCCATGAGATGAATATTTTCCATATTCGCTTCCTTATCCCATTAAGGATTTTCGTTGAACCGATTTCAATTTTCGATAAAAGAACATCGTTTTTAAAACCAGACAGAGGGTAAAGCAAAGAACGAACGAGAGAAGAGTGATCTGGAAATGAATGGACTTCACCTGAGAAAGAGCGTAGAAGATGAGGCTGAGAATTCCCAGCCGGCCAATGAATCCACCCAGAGTCAATGCCACCGAAGTAACCTTCGAGGCCATGGTGATCCTGGATGAATAGAGGATGGAGCCGAAAAAATCGAGTAGGGCCAACAGGATTCCGACCATCCCGCTCAGAACCAAACCATTCATCTCAATCCTTCTTATCCTTTTCCTGGTTCATCAGCCTGAAGAGCGTTCTAAAACCGGCTGCCGCTCCAAAGACAAAACCAACGATCATCAGCCATGGACGGGTATGGAGGTAACGGTCCAGGAGGTATCCTCCTCCTGCTCCGATTAAGACCGAAACCAACATCTCCAGCCCAAGGTTTCCATACCTTACCAAATCCCTATCAAAATATTTTCCTGTTTTTTTGCCGGTTGGCATCGGAAAGTAATAAAATGTGAATTTCTTAACATACCGCAAAAAAGTTGTCAATCAATTTTTAATAACCATTTAAGTCCGTGAATAAATCCTGTGTCAATGGAGACCGAATCGTTATAACCATTTGGAAATGTTATGCAAAAACAAGCCACCCATGGATTCTCAATGTTATGGGTTTAAATTATTTTCCAGCTAAACAGGAAGAGAAGGGTCCATATTGGGAGGATGGGAATGAAGTCCTTCTTCCCGGGAGGCTTCCCCTTCCATTTTGCAATAACCATTAAGGGTTCCACCCTCATTGATAGTGAGCACTGGGGTGATCAGTGTACCGGAGAATCTGCCTGTGGAATGGATCTCAATGCGCTCCTTTGCGGTGACCTCTCCCTCCACGCGGCCATTGATGATTATTGCGATGACTCCGATTCTTCCCATGATGACAGCGGACTCCCCTACGATGAGTGTACCGCTTTCGAATATCTCTCCCTCAAATCTTCCATCAAGACGGAACACGCCCTGAAAGGTCATCTTTCCTTCAAATAAGGTCTCTTTTCCCAAAAAGGCGCTGATCTCTTCCGGAACGGAAGGAGGTTTGGGGCCTGCTTTGGCAAAGAGAGTTTTGCCTCCTGACATGGGTCACTCCTTTCACTTAAAGCATAGCGCAGAGAGCATAGAGATTTTTTCTTTCGTACCACTTTAGCTTTTTGAAAAAGGGTATCTAATCCCCCTTCATCCCCCTTTGGTCTCCGACCCAGAGCGGTCTCTGACCCGGAGGGCAAAAGGGGGAAATGTCTGTCCTCCCTTTGGCCGCCGGCCCGTAAGGCCTCTGGCCCGGAGGGCAAAGGGAGGTGGCCTGCCTGCGCGAAGCCGCTTCGGCGAAGGCGGGGGAGGGATTTTTAAAAGTCTATTTCAAACCGCTAAATTGTTACTTTCTTTCTTTAATTCTACTCTATGCACTATGCCCTTAGCGCTATGCATTCTTTAGGATGATTTCAACGATCCTTTCCAGATCTCCGGGGGTATAGTATTCGATTTCGATCTTCCCCTTTTTTCCTCTTTGTTTAATCCGGACTTTTGTTCCCAGGTGTCGCCTCAATGAGTCCTGAAGGCTCTGAAGCTGATTCTCCAGTTCTCCCTTCTTTTTTTCGGGTCCGGCTTTTTTCTTCGGTTTTTCCGACCATCGTTTTACCCAGGCCTCTGCCTCTCTGACCGAGAGGCCTTTCTCGATGATCAGGCTACAGAGCTCTTTCTGCCTCTCTCTGTTCTCCAGGCCGAGGAGCGCTCTTGCATGACCCGCTGTGATCCGGTTCTGGATGAGGTGGTTTTTGATTTCAGAGGAAAGCTTGAGAAGGCGGAGGGCATTGGTGATCGTCGTCCGGTCCTTTCCAACCCGCCTGCTCGCTTCTTCATGGCTGATATCAAATTTCTCTATCAGATCTCTCAAGCCTTCAGCCTCTTCAACGGCGTTCAGGTCTTCCCTCTGGAGGTTTTCGATCAGTGAGATTTCCAGGACTTCCCTGTCATCCGCCTCTCTCAAAATCACAGGGACTTCCTTCAGCCCGGCCTTCTGGGCGGCCCGCCAGCGGCGCTCTCCTGCGATCAGTTCATAACCCCCGTCGATCCTCCTCACCATCAAGGGGTCGAGGATCCCCTTCTCTTTGATGGTCTCAGCCAGCTCGAGGAGTTTCGATTCGTCGAAATGCTTACGGGGTTGAGACCGATGGGGGCGGATCTCTTCGATCCCGCAATAAAAGAGCCTTCTTTCCTCTGCCTCCTCAACCTCCGGGATGAGGGCTCCCAGACCCTTTCCCAATGCCATTCTTTTAATTGCCATTGATTTCTCCATTGCCCATCATCTCTCTGGCCAGGTTCAAATAACTTTCAGCCCCCTTGGAATGAATATCGTACAGGAGAGCGGGTTTTCCATGGCTGGGAGCCTCGCTCAGCCGGATGTTGCGCGGGATGACCGTCTTGAACACCTTATCCTTAAAGTGGCTTTTCACCTCGTTGGCCACCTCGTGGGAGAGGTTATTCCTGACATCGAACATGGTGAGCAGGATCCCTTCAATCTCCAGTCTCGGATTGAGGGACTGTTTGATCAGGCGGATCGTTTTGAGCAATTGTCCCAGGCCTTCCAGGGCATAGTATTCGCACTGGAGAGGAATGAGGACGGAATGGGCTGCTGTCAGGGAGTTGATGGTCAGAAGCCCGAGGGAGGGAGGACAATCGATGAAGATGTAATCATAGTCCGGCTCCACCTCTTTGATCAGTTGTTCCAGCCTCCTCTCGCGGTTTTTCTCCTGAAGCAACTCCACTTCGGCGCCGATCAGGTCGGTATTCGAGATGACCACATCCAGGTGGGTCAGGGAGGTCTTCTGGATCGTTTCCCGGAGCCCTGACCCTCTGAGCAGGGCTTCATAGATCGTCCCGTTGGATTGCTCCTTGCTGAGACCGATACCGCTCGTTGAGTTTCCCTGAGGATCGATGTCGATCAGCAAGACTCTCTTCTCCGCAACAGCTATGGAGGCGGAAAGATTGACGGCTGTGGTCGTCTTTCCCACCCCTCCTTTCTGGTTGGTAATACAGATCACTCTTGCCATATTGGGAAGCGTAGCCAGGAGCGTTTCACTTGAGGATCGCTTTCGCTTGAGGTTTGAGGCAAAGACTTTTTGCCTCCTGCCTCAAGTTCTCCAAAGGAGAACGCTCCTCTAACCTTTATCAAAACTCTTTATAGCACAAAAAGGGGAATGAGGAAAAGACCAAAGTTAAAACTTCTTAAAGAGGAGAAGCGACCGTTTGATTGGGCTGAAAGGGAGGTTGAACTGGACAGACTTTTGCAATAGATATCGGGACTGCTCTGTGAGAGAAAGAGGTTCTATTTCCTCCCCTCTCATAGCCAAAAGCGTTCCTCCCTTTTTCAGAAAAGGGAAGCTCAGGGTGAGAAGGGTTTTGAGATCGGAGAAGGCTCTCGCGATCGTTCCATCGAACCGGCCTTCAAGACTCCTTAGGATTTCCTTGTCCTGAATTCGGCCGTGGATCGCATCAATCCCTTTTAGCCCCAGCGTCCTGATGATATGCCTCTGGAAGTCAACCTTCTTGCGGACTGAATCGATCAGGGTGACCTCCAGAGAGGGCTGGATCATTTTCAAGGGAATTCCGGGAAAACCTGCGCCTGAGCCGATATCGAGGAGAGAGGAGATCTTGGGGAGATGTGGAAAGACCGACAGGGAATCGAGGAAATGTTTAAGGACAATCCCCTTTTCTGACCGGATGGCCGTGAGATTAATTTTTTGATTCCATTTGAGCAGTTCCCTGAGATAGAGATCAAAGGCCTCCATCATCCTTTTGTTCATGTCGATTTGAAAAGCCTTTGCCCCTTCAATAAGGAGTCTTCTGTTCTCGGTCTCCATTGAAAAACATATATCATAGAAGCACTTCTTTAGCTATCCGTAGGGCTTTTTCTTTTTAAAAAATTTGTTGAATTCTTCACTAAAGAGCAGTAGAATTTTAAAAAGAAACCCCGTTAGAAATTCCAGTCGTTGCGACTCGAAACCGAACGGAGCATTACTTCTAACGGGGTAAAAGGCCCTTTATGAAAGGAGTCGAGTCATGATCGTTCGAATTATTCCAATCGTTATGATTGCACTGCTGATTGCACAGCCGGCCTCGGCTCAACTCGACCGTTTATTGAAAGGTATTGGATTGGGGGGGCAGAAAGGACTCAGCGATGCGAAAATCGGCGAGGGATTGAAAGAGGCGCTGAAGGTGGGTACGGAAAACACAGTTAGCTTGACTGGAAAGAACGATGGGTTCTTTCTGAACCAGGCGATCAAGATCCTGATGCCTGAGAAACTCCGGACCCTGGAGAAGGGGTTGCGGACAGTGGGATATGGCACGCAGGTGGATGATTTTGTCTTGAGCATGAATCGTTCAGCCGAGAAGGCCGCCCCCTTTGCCAAGGAGATCTTCTGGAATGCGATCGGTGAGATGAGCTTCGAAGATGTGAGGAAAATCTTTTCAGGGCATGAGACCGCAGCCACAGAGTATTTTCAGGGCAAGACCTCGGACAAGCTAACTGTCATCTTTAAGCCAATCGTCGACAAAGCGATGAACGAAGTCGGCGTCACCCGTCAATATAAAGATCTGGTGGGACGATATGAGTCCATCCCCTTTGTGAAAAAGGAGACCTTTGACATTGATCAGTATGTCGTGACCCAGGCGCTCAATGGATTGTTTCATGTGCTCGGCGAGGAGGAGAAGAAGATTCGCACCAATCCCGCAGCTCGAGTCACCGATCTGCTTAAAGAGGTGTTTGGCAAATAGGAGATAACGTAGAAAATAATTCTCAAATCCCCCTCCCCTTTCGAGACTGTGTCGTAGTTAGCCATTCGCCCTTTGACACGCTCAGGGTGAACGGCTAACTATTTGATTTTTAATATGCCGTAGTCCGGTCGTGGTGAGCCTGTCGAACCATGAACGGACTTACGACACAGTCTCTTCCAAAGGGGGGGAGGAGGGATTCGCCATTTTTAGACAATGCTCCAAAAGGAGGGAGAGTCATGAAAAAATGGATCAAAATAGGAATCATTATCCTCGGCATATTTCTCCTGCTCTTCATCGGGATCAATATTTTCATTAGAAGCTTTCTCTCCGGAGAGAGGCTGAAGGCGATGATTCTTCCGAGAGCGGAAGCTTTGACAGGGAGGAAAGTCAACTTAGAGGAGATCCATGTCTCCCTCTTCAAAGGGGTGGTGGCGAAAGGGTTGAGCGTCAAGGAGACGGATGGGCAGAGGGATTTCCTTAAGATGAAGGAGTTTGTTCTCTCCTATCGCCTTTTACCGCTCCTCCAGAAACAGCTCGTGATCAGTAAGATCGAAATGATTTCCCCTTCTGTGACTGTCCTGAAGGACCGGCATGGAAAATATAACTTCAGCAGCATCACCGAAAGGGCTTCTCAGGCACCTCCCAAGCCCTCTGAACCCGGAGGCCGGGGCCTTCCCCTCTCTATCGTAACGGACAGGATATTCATTCAAAATGTCCAGTTCAAGTTTGTTGATGAAGAGAAAACAATGCCTGATGTTTCGGCAGCCTTCGATATGGAGTTTACGGGCTCAATTGAGCAGGATGGGACTCCGCGGATGAAATCCGGGCAGATCTCGGTCAAGGAAATCAAAGTCGTTTTAAAGGGAGCTGAAATAAGAACAACAGGGAAGATCGACATGGATGATCGAGCGATCCGTGCCAATCTGAAGACCGTGATTGGAAAGGATAGCATCGATCTTACCGCAACGGTCAAAGATTATCTCAAGTCGCCTGAGGTTACAGCCAATCTTCATGCGAAAGAACTGGATCTCGAGAAGTTGATGGGTTTAGGAGGAGAGGGGAAAACCCCCCAAGAGGCCGTTTCAAAAGAACCGGGCGATAAAAAAGGAAAGGTTAGCAAACAGGCTGAAGGTGGGATGGACCAGAAACTGAAAGCCTCCGGACAGGTGAAGGTCGATGTGGCGAAATATCAGGATTATACCATTAAGAACCTGAGCGTGAATTACCAGTATGTCCAAGGAGTGGTGAAAGTAGAGCCTCTTGGACTTCAGTTTTCGGGAGGGGAGGTTTACAACACCGAAGGGAATTTAAACGGAAAAATTCAATTTGCCGGCGCCCGGATTCAAGAGACCCTGAAGGGAGACGCGGATCTCAAACTCGGTAAAGGGATCATCAAAGGCTCCCAGATCTTCGATGCCATTTCATCCCTCACCGGCATTCAAGCTCTGAAAAATCCCAATGTGGATCAAGGCGCATTCCATTTTGACATCAAGGAAGAGAAGGTTTTTCTGGAGGGGTTTATCAGCTCGACCCTTTTCAAGTTTTCCCCAAAAGGATATATGGGATTGGACCAGAAATTGGATATTCCTGCCGAACTGAAGATCTCCCCCGAACTCAGTAAAAGCCTTTCCCGGGAGTTGACCCAGATGAAGTTCATGACGGATGACCAGGGATGGATGGTCCTCCCTCTTAAAATAAAAGGGACAACCGGGAAACCGAGTGTCACCATCGATACGGAAGGAATGGTCAAGCGGATCGTTCCGGATTTGACCAGAGAGATCGAAAAAAGACTCTTTCAGAGAAAGAAGCCTTCGAAGTAGGCAAGGCAGGGAGAAGAAGAGAAATGTTTCCCCCTTTTGCCCTCCGGGTCGGCGGCTGCAGCGGGGTTACATTCTAAATAATTCCGACGGGGTTTAATGCCCCGCTGGAATTTCTAACGGGGTTTACTGAAAAGGGAGAATTACAATGCTTTCACAAATCACCCGTTTCATTCAAACAGGCCTCTGGGAAATCCGATTAAAGGATCTTCCGCCTATAAAAGCTTTTTCTATTAAATATCTGCGCGTGATCATCCTGGCCTCCCAAGGATTTTTAAGGGATCACTGTCAAAAGACGGCTTCCGTGTTGACCTATTATTCTCTTCTCAATGTCGTTCCGGTGGTTGCCGTGGCCTTTGCCATCTCTAAAGGTTTTGGTCTTGAAAAAATGATCGAAAAACAGATCCTGCAAATGGCGGATAAGGCAAATTGGCAGGCGGATATCACAAGCCAGATTCTTACGTTTTCTAACCGACTCCTTGATCAGGCCAAAGGGGGGGTCATCGCAGGGGTTGGTGTTGTGTTGCTCTTCTGGACGGTGATATCCATTTTAGGTAAAATTGAAGATTCCCTCAATGACATATGGGAGGTGAGAAAATCGAGGACGCTTGTAAGAAAATTTAGCGATTATCTTGCCATCATGATCCTCGCTCCTATTCTCCTGATCATTTCCAGCAGCGCCACCGTCCTTGTAGCCAGCCAGGTGAAATTGATCATCAACAGAATCGCCCTTCTTGGAGTTTTTAGCCCGGTGATCTTTTTTCTGCTGAACCTGTTGCCCTATGTGTCCATCTGGGTTCTGTTGACCATGCTCTACCTGGTCATGCCTAACACAAGAATTCCCCTCAAATCAGCCATGATAGGAGGAATCTTCGCAGGGACGATTACCCATGTCGTTCAGTGGTTTTATATTAAATTTCAGATCGGAGCCGCCGGTTACGGCGCGATTTACGGCAGTTTCGCGGCCCTGCCTCTTTTTTTGGCGATGCTTCAAACCAGCTGGATGATCGTCCTTTTCGGAGCAGAAATTTCTCATGCCAATCAACATTATGAAACGTTCGGATTTCACCCGGATTATTCCCGGGCCAGCTTTTCTTCCAAAAGGCTCCTCGCTCTTAAGATATTTCACCTGCTGACCCGGAAGTTTTCTCAAGGAGAAAAACCATTAGGCGCCACACAGATTTCAGAACGCCTGGAAATTCCGGTACGGCTTGTACGGCAACTCCTTCACGAATGGATCGATGCCGGGCTGGTTGTTGAAACAGTAAGCGGAGCTAAAAATGAAGTCGGCTTTCAACCCGGGCGGGCGATTGAAAACCTGACGGTGAAAGAGATTCTCGATACCTACGAGCGCCGTGGCATCACCTATGAGACTGTTCCTCAGTCCGATCAGGAGGAGGAGATTTCCGTCTATTTAAAAAATATCTCCGAAGTCGTTGAAAAAGCGCCCGGGAATGTCTTGTTAAAAAATATAGGATGAGAGAGGATGATGAGGATCTTAAGCCGGGTATCAGGGGTTTTGATTATTTTATTGCTTTTTTCTTCAAGAACAGCCACCGCCCAAAACTCACTCGACAGAGAACTTACCCGATCCATCCATGTTGACGGGTTAGAACGAACTTATCAGTTGCATACCCCATCTTCCTATGATCCCTCCCGATCCGTGCCCCTTGTCATTCTCCTTCATGGAGGGGGAGGAACAGGTCAGGGGATGGAGAAGCTGACTCTCGGCGGATTTAACCGCATTGCGGACAGAGAAGGTTTTATCGTCGTCTATCCGGATGGCATTGAGAAACACTGGAACGATGGACGGGGCCTTGAGGCTTATCGCGCCCATCGAGAAAACATGGATGATGTCGGTTTTATATCAACGCTGATCGACCACCTCATCAAAATATCCAAGGTTGACCCCAATCGTATCTATGCGGCGGGCATTTCCAATGGCGGACAGTTTTCCCAGCGCTTAGCCTGTGAACTCTCAGATCGAATTGCGGCGATCGGGGTGGTGGCCATCCAGTTACCAGAACACCTCTCCACATCCTGTTCTCCGAAGAGGCCTGTTTCCGTATTGATGATGCCTGGAACAGAGGATCCCCTCGTGCCCTGGGAGGGCGGAGAGATAGGGTTCAGGAGGGGCCGGAAGTTTGGGAGGGTTCTGTCCGTTCCTGAATCCATGAGGTTCTGGGCAAACCAGAATCAGTGTCCTTTATCGCCCCTGATCACCCATGAACCGGATAGAGACCCAAAGGATGACACCCGGGTACGACGGGAAGGCTATGGTCCATGCAGCCGAGGGAACGAGGTCCTTCTCTATGCCATTGAGGGAGGAGGACACACCTGGCCCGGCGGTCATCCATACCTCCCTTCCTGGATCATTGGAAAGACCAGCAGGGATATTGACGCCAATGAGGTGATATGGGATTTTTTTAAGAGACATGTGCTCCGGTAAAGTTCATTTTTAAGGACTGGATAAGTTGATTAAAATGGGATATAAAATCGAATCTCCATTCCGGGTGGGGAAATAAGCTTTCCGGAGGCATAGATTTTTTTGAAAAAGATAACCATTAAAGGAACGGGGTCTTGCGCGCCGGAGCGGGTTGTTCCGAATTCTTATTTTGAAAAGATCATCGATACAAGTGATGAATGGATTACGACCCGGACGGGAATAAAGGAACGGAGAATGATTGAGAAAGGCCAGGCCATGTCTGACCTTGCCACTCTCGCCTCTGCATCTGCCCTTCAAATGGCGGGCATTTCTCCCGAGGAACTCGATCTGATCATCATAGGCACCTCAACGGCTGACATGGTCAGCCCATCGGCGGGCTGTATTGTCCAGCACAGGCTGGGAGCAAAAAAGGCAGTGGCCTTCGATGTCAATGCGGCCTGTCCGGGATTCATCTATGGGCTGGCCATCGCCCAGAAATTCATGCAGGATGGTTCCTATGGCAAGGCCCTGGTGGTGGGCGGAGAGATCATTTCCAACCGGATTGATTTCAAAGACCGTTCCACCTGTGTCCTATTCGGAGACGGGGCAGGTGCGGTTGTGCTCGGACATTCGAATGGAAAGGATGACGGAGAAATCCTATCTATGGATATCGAGTCCGATGGAGATCTTTGGCGTCTGATCCATGTGCCCGGCGGAGGGTCGCGAATTCCTGCTTCTCATGAAATGCTGAATGAGGGTCTTCAGTATTTGAAGATGCAAGGCAACGAGGTTTTCAAACATGCGGTCCGCACTCTGGTCGATTCGGCCAATAAGATCATGGCACAACAGGGAATTACGAGTGGCGAAATAGACTGGTTCATCCCCCACCAGGCCAATATCCGGATTATGGAGGTTGTGGCGGAACGGTTGGGGATTCCAACAGAAAAAGTGATCATCACCGTCCATAAGTATGGCAACACCTCTGCCGCCTCCATCCCGGTTGCCTTCGACGAAGCGGTTCGAAGTGGCCGGATCCGAAAAGGCGACCTCATCCTGGTCAACTCTTTTGGCGCCGGCTTAACCTGGGGAGCAGCCCTGTTCCGGTATTGATTTGTACTCCCAGTATCCCTAAGTATCCCTTTGACCTCAACCCCCCTTTCTGCTAAAATGCCCTCAATTCAAATTCTTATAAATCCCCCTCGATCCCCCTTTTGCAAAGGGGGATAATTACTCCTCCCCTGCCTTCGCCAAAGCGCTTCGCGCAGGCAGGCTTTGGAAAAGGGAGGTTGGGAGGGATTTACGAAAGTTATTTTTTCAACAAGTCAAATCATCTTATGGCCAAAGCTAAAACCCAATTTGTTTGTCAATCCTGCGGGTATCAGGCCCCGAAATGGCTGGGCAGATGCCCTGGATGTCAGAATTGGAACACCTTTGTCGAGGAACGAATCGTCGATGAGAAAGTTTCCGAGCGAGACCTGCTCGGTTTTGAGGCCGTGACAGTTCCAACGGCCATCACCGAGATTGTTGGCGAGGAGAAAGGCAGATTTCAGACCGGTATCGGAGAATTCGATCGGGTCCTGGGTGGAGGGATTGTTTTTGGATCGGTGATCCTGGTCGGAGGTGATCCAGGGATCGGCAAATCAACCCTTCTTCTTCAGATGATGTGCTGTCTGGCCTCCACAAGAAAAAAGGTCCTTTATGTATCCGGAGAGGAGTCCCTCCAGCAGACCAAGATGAGAGCAGACCGGTTAGGGGTTTCTTCGGATCACCTGTTCGTGGTCTCGGAGACATCCCTGGAGAAGATCCTCCAGGATATTCAGACGCTCAGGCCTTCAACCGTGGTGATTGATTCCATCCAGACGATCTATTCCTCTGACCTCCCATCCACACCGGGATCGATCAGTCAGGTGAGAGAGGCAGCCAGCAAATTGCTTTATCTGGCGAAGCATCTTTCCATCCCCATCTTTCTTGTGGGTCATGTGACCAAGGAGGGTTTTATCGCAGGGCCAAAAGTACTGGAACACATGGTGGACACTGTTCTCTATATCGAAGGGGAAGCCAATCATGCCTTCCGAATCCTGAGAGCAGTTAAAAACCGTTTCGGTTCCACCAACGAGATTGGGGTTTTTGAGATGAAGGATTCAGGACTGGTGGAGGTGCTCAGTCCTTCTGAGTTCTTTCTTTCCGAGAGGACCCAGACGGCTTCCGGTTCAGCGGTCATGCCGAGCATCGAAGGCTCAAGGCCTATTCTCATCGAGCTTCAGGCCCTGGTTGTTCCCACCAACCTGGGTGTTCCCCGGAGAATGGCTCAGGGAGTGGATGGCCAACGGGTTTCGCTTCTGGTGGCCGTGATGGAAAAGAGACTGGGAGTCCACCTGTTCAACCACGATATTTTTCTGAACATCGCCGGGGGGATAAAGGTGGAGGAACCTGGCGCTGATCTGGGTATGATCGCTGCCATTTCGTCAAGTTTCCGGGATAAAGTGATTGATCCTGAAATGGTCGTTTTCGGAGAAGTGGGACTGGGAGGCGAGGTGAGGGGAGTGAGCCAACCGGAGGTCAGAGTGAAGGAAGCTGCAAGATTGGGATTTAAACGGGTCCTTCTGCCCAAACCGAATCAGGAAAAGATCAAAGGGGTGAAAGGGATTGAATTGATTGGCGTGAGGACCGTTGGGGAAGCCATCGAAAAGCTTTTTTAATAATCATTGCAAAATTAGCCACGCCATAGCGTGGCAAAATTAGCATTAAAAATTGAGAAACCACTTTAGCTCTTTGAAAAAAAAATTATCTAATCCCCCTTCACCATGACCCCCCCATCCCCCCCTTATTTTAAGGGGGGAGAAAGGGGGGTTACACCTCCCTTTGGCCTCTTTATCCCCGTAGACGACGGGGCAAAGGGAGGTGGCCTGCCTGCGCGAAGCCGCTTCGGCGAAGGCAGGGGAGGGATTTTAAAAGGTTTATTTCAAACCGCTAAATTAATACAAAATTGATGGAATCGTAAAAAGTCGTCATTCCCGTGCTTGCGCGCCGTAGCGCTTCAGCGCGCAGGCGTGGAAACGGGAATCCAGGAAATTCTAACTACCTGAAAATACTGGATTCCTGCTTGCGCAGGAATGACAGATAATAGGCTTTTCAGACTTTTTACGACATCAACAAAATTGATAAATTTAAAATGCTATGCTAATTGTTCATTTTGCAATTTTAAATAAGTTTTGATAGGAGGTTTTTATGAGGAGATTGGCCATCGGAGTCTTTTTGATTGCATCCATTTTTTTATCTATCTCTCTTGTCCGGGGGCAGGGGAAGCCCGCAGGCTCAGGAGAGGTTTATGATTCCGCTATGGACCTCTATTATAAGGGCAGATATCAGGAAGCGGTCGATGGGTTTTCAAAATTGGTCCAGTCCTTTCCAACGAGCCGATTAATCTCCTATTCCCACTATATGATGGGGCAATGCTTTCTGAAGATGGAAAGTTATGAGGAGGCAATTGAGAAATTCGAGTACTATCTGAAGGTTTATCCGGGGGGAGAGCGCGCGAAAGAATCGGAGCAGGGATTGAGGGTGGCCAGAGAAAGATTGAGGCCGAAGAGGGAGATCGGCGGAACAGTAGTGGAAGTGAAACCTGCTCCGGTAGAGATAATAAAGGCAATGGTTCCGGAGGAGACGAAGAAGGAAGGAGTAAAGGTTTCCTTCAAGGAAGAAACGAAGGTTTCTGCAGAGAGACCTGCAGTAGGGGGCGTTCCGGAGATCCAAAAGGTGAAGAGGCGAGTCTGCGCGCAGGTTTCATATTTAGACGGAAAGAACCTTGTCGAAGTGGAAAAAAGGATCAAGGAGTTGAAAGATGCAGGCGTGGACACGCTCATCTTCAGGGTCTTTCAGAATAAAGGAGACCGGATGTATAAATTTGCGAAGGCCCGTCATGAAGAAGGAGTTTTTTTCAAGACCGAGCATGCCCTGGTCGTCGATGATATATTAGGACAGATAGCGGAGATCGTCCATCGTCATGGCCTCGAGCTCTTTGCCTGGATGACCACGCGTCATGCGACCTACGGGGTCGAAAAGCATCCTGAGTATCGATCCTGGAGCTACAATTTCGAAACAAAGAAGATGGAGATCGGAAGGGGATTGAACCTGTTTCATCCCGACGTCCTGAAGCGCCTCGAGGGACTCTTGCGTGACCTTGGCCGTTATCCCATTGACGGTATCCTGTTTCAGGATGATCTGATCCTCCGGCACAACGAAGACTTCAGCGTCGAGGCTAACAAAGCCTTTTTAAAAGATTTCGGGTATTCTCCCCATCCGGATATCTTCTATATCGACCCTTATAAATCGGAGTCGGGGAGATATTTTGTCAAGAGTTATTCCGATCGTTTCTGGAACTGGGCAAACTGGAAGAACGGCTGGTTAATGAACGTGGCCAAGCAACTGATGAATGCGGCGAAGGAGTCGAATCCGAAGTTGCAATTTGCGATCAATCTCTATTTTGAAGCCGTACTGAACGATACCAATGGCGTTGCCTGGTTCTCACAGACCCTGCCGGAGGCCCTGGAGAAGGGGTTCGACTACTATGCCATCATGGCCTATCATCGTCAGGCGATGAAAGGCAGGGGTATCGAATTAAAAGAGTCGATAGACCTGATGGCCGAAGCCGCCCGAAAGGCGGTCAAATCCGTGGGGGATCCCTCCAGGGTGTTGATGAAAATCTGGATCCTCGACTGGAAGAGCAATGAGGCTGTGGGTTATGACCTGGCTCCGCAGAAAGAGATCGAAGAGATTCTGGGAAAGGTTCTGGAACAGGGGGAGGTCAGCTTAGCCTTTGTCCCCTACCTCCATCAATTTCCCCTCCATCGACTGAAAGGGAAGTGGACTGTCTCTAAATAAAATTTTAGATTGCGGAATTGGGATTTCGGAATTCATTCCGCTATCGGCGCTCCGAAATCCGCAATTTATAATTTAACAGGTAAGCGCACGCCAGAACAATTAAAAAGTGAGGATGGATGAGATTTCTGAAAGGAAAATAAGTGACAGAACTCAACTACACCCCGCGATCGTCAAGCAGCATGGACGAGAATTCCATCATAGACCAGCTTGAGGAATTAATAAGAAGGTTTGGCATACAGATTCGTCGTGAACCCATAAAGCAAGATGAAGATTTAGTTAAGGTGGTAGGAGGTCTGTGCTTGTTAAGAGGAGAGTATGTATTGATAATCAATTCCAAGGCAACGACGATGGATAGGATTAAGACCTTGGCGACGGCATTGAAGCACTTCGATCTCGACCCAATCTACATACGGCCCGTTCTTAGGGAGTTATTGGATAGGATACCCGATCAAAAACCATTCAATATGAACGGTAAAAAAAGTGGTAATCGCAGGATGGAAGACGATAACCCTTAAACTCGTCAGAAGCATGGCAACAGGATAACCTCTTCGTGCTGGTCATCTTTGGAGATCTGATCGGTCTGCCATTACTTCCGCCTTATTATTCCATGCGACTCCTGCCTCATATCATTCCTTCTCTTGAAACGTGGAAAAGAAGAGTGCTGAGGGAAAAAGATCTGACCGATTTTGTATCACATGATCTTTGATAAGAAATTGGGCCTAAGTAATACCTAAATTGAGCGATTCTTTTTGAAAATTTTTGTAGGCGAAGGCTTTAGCCTGCGTTTTTTTCTCACCCGTTGGGTGAGAGATTATTTCCGACCCGCCTGCCAAAGAACTTGCCTGCCTGCACGAAGCGTTTCGGAGAAGGCAGGTTCGGCGGGCAGGTAAAATCACGCAACCTAAAGGCTGCGGCTACATTGAAAATAATAAATCGCTCAATTTAGGTAATAGGTAATTGTAAGACTATAGAGGGTATGGTATCAAAGAGAGGCCGTAACGACTGACTAAATTATTCAGTCAAGTGTGGCAGGGTTCGAAGCTCAAATCTAGGCCCTGGGGCCTGACTGGCCGGCAACGTGGGCTGGCGACTTCTTAAAGCTTGCCAATGACCTCTCTCTTTTGTATCATACTTCTATAAGAGGGATCTTCTCGTCGTTATTTTGAGAGAAAGTGGAGGTTTGTTATGACCCTTACCGATCGAATTGAGATCAATCCCAAGGTAATGATGGGGAAACCGGTGATTTGTGGGACGCGCCTAACCGTGGAACTTATCCTCCGGAAACTTAGCGAAGGAGCAGGCGAGGAAGACCTAATGGAAACCTATCCGAGACTAACCCGGGAGGATATCCAGGCTGCCATTCGATATGCTGCCGATACATTGGCCCATGAAGAGACCATCACCCTAAGCTCAACCAAAAGAGTGGCCAGGAAGTAAGCCATGCGCTTTCTTGCTGACGAAAGCTGCGACTTTGCTGTCGTTCAGGCTCTTCGAGCAGATGGTCATGACGTAATCGCAGTTTCCGAGGTTACTCCAAGGGCAGAGGATTCTGAAGTGATAAGACTTCAAACCACTTGACGGATACAGCCTGCCGAGTATATTCTCTTATGGAATAAAATCCCATGGAAGCTAAGGGGGGACGGAAGATGAGTATGGTCCGTGCTGCAGTCATCCAGGATAGTCCGGTTGTTTTTAATCGGAAAGCCACCCTTGAAAAAGTTCACTCCTTAGTGGACCAAGCGGCCAGGGAAGGAGCGAGACTGGTGGTCATGCCTGAGGCGTTTGTCTCAGCGTATCCCTCAGGTCTGGACTTCGGAGCCCGGATTGGCTCCCGGACGCCGGAAGGGCGTGAGGATTTCAGGCGTTATTATGAAAGCGCTGTGGAGGTGCCCGGTCCGGCTTGCGAGGCCCTCGGGAAGGCTGCACGGGAGGCCCGGGTTTTTCTGGTCATCGGGGTCATCGAGCGCGACGGCGGAACACTTTATTGTACGGTCCTTTTCTTTTCCCCGGATGGAGGATTCATGGGAAAGCATCGAAAGCTGATGCCCACAGCCATGGAGCGTCTGGTGTGGGGATTTGGCGATGGCTCGACCCTGCCCGTATTTAATACCCCTCTCGGAAAGATCGGAAGTGTCATTTGCTGGGAAAACTATATGCCCATGCTTCGCATGCATATGTTCGCTCAAGGGGTTCAGCTCTACTGTGCCCCAACGGCCGACTCCCGGGACACCTGGCTTTCTTCAATGCGCCACATCGCCCTGGAAGGACGCTGCTTCGTCCTCAGCTGCTGCCAGTATCTCACCCGGGCCGATTGTCCGGAGGACTATGCTGCCGCCCAGGGGAACGACCCGGCTACCGTTCTGATGCGCGGCGGGAGTTGCATCATCGGCCCCCTGGGCCAGATCTTGGCCGGTCCAAATTTTGAACGACCCTGTATTCTGACCGCAGATCTGGATTTGGACGAAATTCCGAGAGGCAAATATGATTTCGACGTCGTCGGTCATTATTCCCGGCCGGATATTTTTCGCCTCCACGTCAACACTCGCCCCACCCAGCCCGTGGTGGTATCTTCAGGAGATGATGGTTGATATCAGAATTGAGGGGACGCTTATTCTAAAACAACTTGGCAGTTGAACCAAAAAGGACAAGGCAATTTTTCTTAGGATTCACGGTTTTTCAATGATTGTTTTCCAGATTGTAGTGACGTTCGTCACGGGTAAGCTAAAATAGTTATTTACCCTGTTGTTGCATAAAGATGCGGTTGAATCAACTGCATACCCCCATAAAAAGGCTGTTTCCACCCTCCGGGGCGTAGGCCCCTATGGGCCGGAGGCCCTTTTGAGGATACCTTTCAAAGGTCACTCTTGGATTGATCCAGGGAACGACATTGATTTTACAGCCATTCCTCTCTGGGTAAGGGTTTGATAAATCCAGGCGCCGAATTTAATGCAACAACAGGGTTTACTTAAGTCTGACCCCGCACCCGCACCTCTCACACCCGCGAATAATCTCTGACGTGCATACACGTTGGCGCAAAAGGAAACAATGCTTGTTTTGGGTTGAAGAAAGGGGTCAATGAGGGGACATGCCGAAACAAGGGAGACTGGAGACGAGGGAGGTGGATGAGCGGGACAAGTAATTTGTCTTTAACCCTACGTCCCCCTCACTCCATCATTTGGTATAAATAGTTCAACTTCCGGGGGGTAATTGGAACAGGAGCAAAAGAATTCAAGATTGGGTGAAAAACTGACTCCGGGGGAAAATACTCTATTAGGATTGATTGATCCCAAGTCCTTTAAAATTGATAAGTTGTTTTAGAACCAACGTTCCCTCAATTTAGGTCACGCTTCTGACGCCAGGCACGCGAGGACAATTGAAAAGATGGAACAACAGAGCCTTTTAGTGTATGATATGAAAAATTGAAGTGAGGTGATAAAAATGAAGCCAGCAAGAAAGACAATTGAACCTGAGGATTATATCCTTTCTGTACTTTCTCCTGAGGATAGGCTGGATGCCGCCCTTAAAATTGCTAGAGAAGCATTTAAAGGAACAAAATTAACAATGAAGGATATTGATAACGCTGTTAAATCAGTAAGGAGAAAGACCTACGAAGGAAAGAGATAAAGCAGTCATTGATACAGGAGTGCTTGTTTCTGCTTTTGCCTTTGGAGGAATCCCGAAGAAAGCTATAAGGAAGGCATTTTCAGAAACGGATATATATGTTTCCCCATCTATTCTGAAAGAATATCGTGAAGTTCCTTTAATCCTCGAAGACGAGAAAAAACTCACTCAGACTCAATTGAAAGCATTAATTTCTGGGTTAGCTGCCTTTGTGACAAGAACAATCGTTGTTCATCCTCGGAAGAAAATATCCATCTGCAGAGATCCGGCAGACAACATGCTCCTTGAATGTTGTTTTGAATCAAAAGCAGATATATTAATCAGTGGCGACAGGGATCTTCTTGACATTAAAGTTCTCCCATTTCATCTGAAGATATTGACCCCGAGGAAATTTTTGGAGCAGAAATGATAATAGCCATAAAAGCATCGTTACTCTTTGCGATAGAGGATTTACGCCATGTTTACCCGCCGAAGGCTAAGCTATTTGCCGTAGGCAGGCGCTACCTGTCCTCCGCAGTCCCCCAAGGCGGGACGTAGGAGGATGCCCTCTGCGATATTTTGAGGTAACCATGTCAGCGATTGCATCTCTTGAAGATTTTAAAGCTGCCCAAAGAGATGGTCGATTTAAGTTTTTAATAGTTACCCCTTGCGCCTTACGCTTGACGCCTGACGGTTTCTGAAATGGCGCAGGATTGGTTGGAAGAATGTGTGTGGAGCCTCCATGGGAAAGGTTTGAGACATTCAAAAGCCGAATGGGAGGCAACATCCCGGCCAACAGCGAATGGATTTCTCTGCCGGGGCAAACTGTGGCTTCAGGAGAGCACCCCGGAGAAATTGAAGGGTGAGGGTGGATGAGATTTTTGAAAGGAAAAATAAGTGACAGAATTAAACTACGTCCCTCGGTGTATTTGCTAAATGATGTGATAGAAGCGACAAGAAAAGGAAGCACAATTGATGTTAACCTTCATCAAGCACGTATCTAAAAAGCATCTCAAAAAACCGTCGTGCCCCTTAACTTTTGGGTTGGCTGAGGAATGAAAATGACTGAGAGATGCGCAATTTGCGGGTGCGAGCTTCACAGAACTCAGGGCACATATGCTCGTCCAACGCTCGAAGGCCGTTCCCATGCATCAAAGCATCACTTCGTTGCTGAGCGATTCTTCGGGCGTTCCAACAATCGTCGTGGAACGCAGAGAGATAGAGTATTTGAGGAATGCCCTTGGGGTGTTGAAGGTCAGACAGCGGTCTTTTGTTACGACTGCCATGAAGAACTACTTCACAATCCCATCTTTCTTCCGGTTGATATTGCTCGTCTTGCGGATTTGGTCAAGGAGCGACGTCTTGACGAAGTCAGAAAGACAGAATCAAAAGACAAAATTGCGGGCAGGATAAAACTGTTTCACGAGATTATCCAACGAGGACTTAAGGAATTGAAGAAAGGATGACACAGCCAACAACGGCTTGCAGCGAATCGGCCATAAAGCAGCCTCTCGCTGAAGTCGAGCGTTATGCGGGCAAGCACTGAAAAGAAATAGCGACCCCATAAAAGCAGCCGCTTCGGACGAGCGGGTGCAAAAACAGAAATTCTAAACGGAGACATAATGCCTAAAGTCAGGAAAGCAGACAGTAAGAATAACAAACAGGAATCCATCGAGGCGACGCTCTGGCAAGCCGCTGATAAGTTACGAAAAAACATGGATGCCGCGGAATATAAGCATGTGGTTCTTGGATTGATTTTCCTTAAATACATTTCCGATGCCTTTGGGGTTCTGCATTCTAAACTTGTCAGCGGCAAAGGCGAATACGAGGGGGCCGACCCGGAAGATCCGAACGAATACACCGCTGAAAAGGTTTTCTTTGTCCCGCCTGTCGCACGCTGGAAACCCATTTCTGATAACGCCAAGAAAACCGAAATTCTTCTCGACAACGGTAAGAAAGTGGATATCGGCGGCTATGTGGACGAGGCCATGGAAGCCATCGAACGCCGGAACCCTTCACTCAAAGGCGTTCTTCCCAAGGTTTACGCCCGCCAGAACCTTGACCGGGCGAGTTTGGGCGGTCTGATCGACCTTGTCGGCACGATTGCCCTCGGCACCGAAGAGGCAAAAAGCAAGGATGTGCTCGGCCATGTGTATGAATATTTCCTCGGGCAATTCGCCCTTGCCGAGGGGAAAAAGGGCGGACAGTTCTACACCCCCAGAAGCGTTGTCAAATTGCTGGTTGAAATGCTGGAACCCTACGAAGGCCGCGTTTTCGACCCTTGCTGCGGCTCGGGCGGCATGTTTGTGCAGAGCGAGAAGTTTATTACCGCCCACCAGGATCATTATAAAAAGAAAGGCCATGGCGTCAGCCTCAATCCTGCCGACCTGATCTCCATTTACGGGCAAGAGTCCAACCAGACCACCTGGCGTCTTGCCAAAATGAACCTTGCCATTCGCGGGATCGACAGCTCCAATATCAAATGGAATAATGAAGGCTCGTTTCTCAATGACGCGCACAAAGACCTGAAGGCCGACTTCATCATTGCCAATCCGCCCTTCAACGATTCCGACTGGTCAGGTGATCTCTTAAAAGATGACGCCCGCTGGAAGTATGGTATTCCTCCATCCGGCAATGCCAATTACGCATGG
>Ga0154725_1060_pt1 | contig 20641 bp, 22 predicted proteins | sample Rifle2008BG16ft_FD_105733 | JGI IMG/M metagenome (GOLD analysis project Ga0154725, IMG submission 105733) | Deltaproteobacteria bacterium RBG_16_49_23 | reverse complement strand
GATGCGCAACCCCAAATCCAAAAGAAAGGGGGTGAAGAGCATGCGCACACCACAAACTCAATCAAAGCACGACTCGGTGGTTTCCATCAGGGCGAGAGAATTAAGCTCTCCAGGGAACCGTGTGTGGGCAGATGTTGGCGGATACCTGAGGTCAAACGAGGTCTTTGGGTATATACCCGACATCGTGATGAACGGCCAGCTCGATCTTATATCAGAGGTCGAAACAGCCGATTCGTTTTCAGACGACCACACATACAGCCAGCTCCGGGCTTTTGATAGAGCGGGAAACTACCAGCTCGAAGTGGTTGTACCTGAATCCGTGTACCATGCTGCGCTGTATCTCTATTCCAACGTCTGGGGAATCAGCGTGGATTCCTGGCGAACATTCCGTTAGGATTTAATCTCAACCCCCGTGTTTACGGGGCACGGGGCTTTATCTTAAAAGGAGAAAAGAATATGGCAACAAAAGTAAACATCTAACCTCATCCGGCGCTCTAGCCAAGTTCTGCTGGAGCGCCGCTTTTTATAAAGGAGGATAATGATGCCCAAGAAAGGATTTTCAGCAAAGAACATTGAAAAAGTGAAAGAAGGCCCTGGAGTCTATAAGTTCTTCAATCCGATGGATTCCCTGACATATGTGGGCAAAGCCAAAAACCTTCAAGAAAGGCTGCAACAGCACTTGAATGAAAGCGACATACCCAATGTCAGGAAATTCGAGGTAAAGCATACGGGAACCACAAGGGAAGCTGAAAGGATGGAGAAGAATATCATCCAGAGGTCCAAACCGATCCACAACGACCAGAATAAGTAATCCATGCCGCCCACCTCCGGGTGGGCGGCTCAAACCAGATTTCTCTCATTCATTTCACCTTAATCATCTTCTCCGATGGCAATCAAGACAGCGTCATAATAGCCCGTGGAGGATATTATTCATTTAGGGAAGCTGGAGAAAATTTGGGGGACGTAGGGAGAAAGGGAAATAACTTTTTCGACCTTGGTTTTGAATTCTTTACTTCTGCGCCGGTCATCCCAGGATTGTTCTATTCGGCGGCGCCAAACATGGATAGGAGCATCCTTGAATTTATAGAGGTTATTCTATAATCCACTTACCTTTTTTCTTTATCTCATCGTACATTGCATCCGGAGCCAGATCGATCTCGCTGGGCCACATGATTACACCATATTACAGGTAGACTTGGGCAAACAATGCCGGGAAAAGAAAAGATTTGAGGGACGTAGGGACGAAGGGAAATAACTTTTTCAACCTTGGTTTTGATTTCTTCTATTTCTATGCCGATCCTCCCGGAATGGCCCCACTTATAGCAAGGATTTAATTTTATGGGATATTTTCGATATGAAGGATAATAATGAGGAAGTGGTTCGGTGTCCAACTCATGTCTGCTTGGTTGTGACGCTTTTGGTGCAATTTACGACTGAATGGACTTCTCAAATCGTTCTACTTCCTTGAGAATATCGGCAGCAGATTTTCCTTTAAAAAGTTCCCTTTTCGTCTTTGCGTATTCACCATAGCCAGATTCATACTGCAATATGAATCTTGTAGCATTAATCAATCCCAGGCTTTTTACCAGTGCATTCCAGCCGGCATCTCTCAGGGCATAGCCACTCAAGGGTTTTGGGTGAGTCCTAAGCATTTTTGAATACCTCCTTCAAGATAAATTCCAGCGGCCCGCATATCGCTATCTGAACCATGTCTTGATCCTTCCTTGCTTTCTTTATGATGTTATCATCACAAGTTACAAAGTATTCCGCTCCACCCGCTTCAGCACAGGCAAGATGCAACGCATCAATTGGTTCGATGCCCGCATGCTCCAATGATACTGCCTTCATTTTTACTTTATCACTCACTGTAATAATCTTTGAGGCTATATCCAGAAAGCTCGAAACTCGCTCCTTCCGATTAGCAAAGGGATTCTGGCTATTTTCATAAAGCAATGTTGACGATCCAATAATTATTATTGCGCCGGATGCGGCCTTTTCCATGATGGATAATAATGCCTCTGCTTCGAGTCTTATCCGTGTCTGGCTTTGATCATCAAAGGGTCTGTTATAGACGCTTGTATCAAGATAGACTTTGATCCGTCTTTTCATCGTCCCTCCAACACACCCTTTTGATACAACGATCCCACTGCCCGGCATTCACCGTTTAGATTGACCTCACAAGTTTACTATAAAATCCACGGCCGCTCAAGTTAGATGTATCAACGCTCTTCATTATCTTTAAAAGTGGATGTTTAATTGTATCAAATATAGAAGGATGTAGCAATGGTTTTGGGAGATGGTTTTGGGAGAATTGGTGCCGGAGGTCGGAATCGAACCGACATGAGCTTGCGGCTCGCGGGATTTTGAGTCCCGTGCGTCTACCAGTTTCACCACTCCGGCACAGTGTTAATATAAAAAAAAGCATTTCAGATGTCAATTCCTAAGAAAATCCCTCTTCACCTTCACCCCAACCCTCTCCCGTCAAGGGAGAGGGAGATTTCTTTTGCCTCCCTTATAGAAATTTGACAACTTTTCTTTTGATATGCTAATCTATTAAAAAATCAGGTGGGGCTGTAGCTCAGCTGGGAGAGCGCTTGAATGGCATTCAAGAGGCCGACGGTTCGATCCCGTTCAGCTCCACCAATTATTAACAGTCTAATAACTGAAGTGGCATAAGCATTGGAAAATCTCCCCTTACCCCTCTTTGCCAAAGAGGGGTAATTTTTTCCCTAAAAAAGCCTCCTTGCCGGCAGGCAGGTTTTGCCAAAGCCTGCCTGCGTGAAGTCCCGTCTTACGGGACGAAGGCAGGGGAAGAGAAATGCTCCTGATGTCTCAAGAGAAAATCCAAAAAGCTTCCGGCGAACCCTTCTATTGGGACCAACTTTCTCAACTTCATCCCGATGACGTCCGCCATCGGACGGGAGCAATCGATTTCCCTCCCCGAGAAGGGCTTCTTCTTCCTGTCTATCATCTCAAGTATCTGATCATTCCGAAGACAAGAAAGATATTAAGAGTGGAGTGGAATGATCAGGTCGTAGAGGAAGAACTCCATCCTTTCTTCACTCTCATGGTCCTCGTCTATCTGACCGGAGCCAAAGCGATCAACCCCGAACAGAAGTGGGTTAGCGAAAAGGATCTCAAGGGAGGATTCAATTTTTTCCAGGGCCCGCATAGCCTTCAGGTCAAAAAGTTAGAAGACCTCTACGGAAAAGATCCGGAGGCTTTTCTGAAAGCGGGCAGAAGACTGGGTGGACAAGAAATCAGTTATGGAAATAAGGCATTCGCCCTTAACGTATTTCCAAGAATCCCTCTTGCCTACCTCCTCTGGGAGGGAAATGAGGAGTTCCCTCCGAAGATCCGGGTTCTGTTCGATTCGACGATTCAGTCGCACCTCCTTCTTGATATGATCTGGTGCATGGTCGCTGAAACGAGCCGCCGTCTGGCCGAACCGAATGCTCTTTGAAAAAGAGAAATCAGGTTGATTCCCATGTGGATTCGTGTTAATGGAAATTTCTAAAGGGTAAGGAGAACCGGGTGATGGTTGAGAAAAAGATTCTCCCCAAAAGGCCGCTGGGAAAGACCGGTGAGGAAATCTCAATTCTCGGACTGGGGGGTGAAGGGGTTCTCCGGACTTATGACCAGGAAGAGGAAGCCGTGCTCTTGATTCGCCGCGCCCTCGACCTGGGAATCACATACTTCGAATCGGCCCGGGCCTATGCAAGCAGTGAGTCCTACTATGGGATCGCCCTTCAGGAAAGGCGCAAGGAGATCTTCGTCGCCAGTAAATCGCACGAACGAACCGGGGACGGAGCCTTAAAGCATCTGGAAGACACCCTTAAAAATATGAAGACCGCCTTTCTTGACCTCTGGATGATCCATGATGTGAGGTCCCCTAAGGATGTGGATCAGATATTCGCACCCAAAGGGGCAATCAAAGCCTTTGAGGCGGCCAAACGGAATAAACTGGCCCGATTTATTGGAATCTCCGGGCATAGAAACCCAACCATTCTTTCGCGAGCCCTCGATCTCTTCCCCTTCGATGTGGTGCTCATGCCCGTCAATCCGGCTGAACCCCATTACTGGTCTTTCCTCCAAACCGTCCTCCCGAAAGCGATGGATAAAGGAATGGGAATCCTGGGAATGAAGACGCTCTCCCGTGGGGTCTGTGTCAAGATCTTCGGAGATGAATCAATCGAAACTTTTCTCCGCTTCGCCCTGACCCAATCGATTTCAGCCGCTGTGGTGGGCTGCGAGACCATCGATCAACTGGAGACGAATGTCAGGATCGCCCAGTCTTTTCAACCGATGGACCAGCTGGAGCAGAACGTGCTCATCAGCAGGGTCAAGTCCTATGCCCGTGAATTGATGTATTACAAATTATAGCGGTTTGGAATGACCTCTTGAATCTATAAGCTTTAAAGTTTTAATTTCCACTCCTTAAAAAATCTATCCAAATATTTCTCCATAAAGTTGTGCCTTCTTTGGCAATTTTCTTTGCTGTTTTAGTATTCATTCGATCTTTAAGAAGAAACAATTTCTCATAGAAATGATTGATTGTCGAGCTTCTACTTTCGAGATATTCCTTTTTAGACATGTGGTTTATGGTTATGGGTTCCAGATAGATTGGGATCGAATGGAGAAGGGGAAGGGTATAACTCTTGACTGAAAAATTCAGTCAAACGAAGAAGCCCTAAAAGCAAATTGAAGGGCTTTTTCCCTATGTCTCCAAATCACCCGCTCCCTCGACTGCTCATAGAGTCAGTGGCAACCTTCGGACACGTATCCGGCGTCGTTCAACTGTCACAACGGCCCCCTGTTTGAGATCTTCCTCGCACTGCATGAGAACAGTTCGTATCAAGTTCGCTGCGGTTTCTCCCTTCAAACCCTCTATTCGAATCCGGATGACCGATGGAGATGTAGCTCCGGAGAGGGCAAGCAGGGTATGGAAGTCAGCATCCAACGTTACGACGGTACTGTCTTCTTCCCGCCCCCGCTCAAGAATAACAGCGTCCTCGGATGTAGAATAGCCAATCTCGCTGACGTGGACAGTGTCTATCCCGGTCTCACGCAGGAGTCTGGCTGTCGACCGCGGTAATCCTTGGTCAAGCAGTAGTTTCATGGCTCGTGGGAAGATCGACAATGCGGTCATCAAGATAGGTCGCTGCGTAGAGGAGGGCTTGTCGGATATCCTCATCCTCAAGTTCCGGGTATTCCTCCCGCAATTCCTCACGGTTGGGGTATGTCGCCGCCAGCTCAACGACACGCCGAACGGTCAGACGCATGTTACGGATACAGGGCTGGCCGTTCATTCGCGCAGGATCAATGGTGATTCGGTCCAGTTTCATCTTTTTCCCACCTCCTGCTTCTCTTATAGCACATGTAAGAAGATGTTCCAAACCCTTTTTGAAAGGGGGGATTTTAAAATTATGCTAGTGAAATCTCCCCTGCCCCCTCTTTGCCAAAGAGGGGGAAAGAAACTGAGGATTGAGGAACCGCCTCGTCTTCTGGCAATTCTCCAGATCTCTGTGTTATTTTTTATTCTTAAAGGAGAAGACCCGTGAAACCTATATCGTTAGAAATTGTTACCAAAGTGATGACCTTTTTCGATCACTGTCGCCATTGCGAAGTCATCTTTGACCAGGCAGGGCTTGACCAGACGTTCCATCAAAAAGAGAGGGACGAATATCCTCCGGATTAAAGAGAGGAGTATGCAAGGCTTTCAGAATGGGTGCATGAATTAACCCGGCTCTATAAGCATCGTCTCATCATCAGGGTGATTGATGCCCAATCTCTTTTGGGAATCTATAAATCCCTGCGTTATTGGTTCCGAGCCTATCCCACTTTTGTTGTGGAGGGCAAAGAGACTTATACAGGATGGGATAAGACCCGGCTCGAAAGCCTTCTGGACAAGTATATCAAGAACTCAATCGCAACAAGACGTCGAAGCCTTCGGCCCTCCCTTTCTTAGGAGAGCTTTCAAAGACCTCTTTACGCTCTCCTGATTACACAGATTTCGAGAGACGATTACACGGATTTTAGGCCCTTAGGGAATCGATATCGACAAAAGATTGTCGATGATTTTTAAAAACCAAATGGTAGCCGAAGGCTTTAGCCTGCGTATCGGCCTCCAATGTAATACCGACCCTGTAACGCAACCTGAAGGTTGCGGCTACCAGGAAATAACTGCCCGAAGGGGCCACCTCTTCCGGGCGGAGTCTCGGATGAGGCGTAGGCTCTTACGCATTGAAGTCTGAGAATTTATCTCTAATATTCAGGAAAAACCCCAAAAAAATCTCCCCTCCCCTATCGAAGGGGAAGGGGAAAGACTGGGAAATTTCAAATATTTTTGGTTAGAGATTTCTTTCTATATCATATGGCAAGAGGCGGACGATTTGGAAAGTATGGAGAGCAGAAGAGGCTTGAACGGTTGCGCCGGAAGAGACGCGACTCCCTTCCTTTAAAAACCACCCCGAAATTCCCCCGGAGAAAAAAATCCAGTATTTGAGAGTGTCTGAGTTAAAATCCGGCAGGACTAACCAACGACCCTATCCCCCCTCACCTCAATCCTCTCCCGCCAGGGGAGAGGAGGTATTTTTTGTATTATAAACTCTTGAGCATCTCTTCAGCCGCATCCCGGAGGTCGCTATGACCGGCGGTCATTGCCAGGATATCGAGTTTAGCCTTGAAGCCCTGTTTCTCCATCGGTGATCTCGCCTCATAAAGGGGCTTCATCGCATGGATCGCCTCCAAAACCTTCTCCGGATCGGAGTAATCCAAGAGGAGAGAGAGCGTGCGCCAATCATCGGGCAGCCCATATTGTTCTATATAGTTCTTGACCACTTCGTTGAACTGCTCTGTTCCATGGTAACGATCGATGTCTCCCTGAGCCTTATTATGTTTCTTCGTTCCCTTCTTTCCCATGAAGAGTTTATCCGCCTCCTTTCGGTACTTCTTCATCACCCACTCAGACCGACGAGACCTCTCCTGTTCCTTGGGGGGCTCTTTCGGAGCATGGGGGCTACGGTCCCTCCTCCGGTCAATCTCCCTCCATGAAATCTTCTCCCTTTCATCTTCGTCGTGATACCGGGACACTTGCTCTGTTTCCTCCCCTGACCTTCTAATAAGGAAACCAGGAAGCCATGAAAAAACCAGGGCCAAGGGACCTGCGGCAGGGAATTTTTCCCCTGGCTGCCAGGATTCCTTGCTTCCTTATCATAATTGGCTTTCTTCTCTTACGGTTTCTTCTTCTCCACGCCCTGGGAAGTGAAAACCAGGGTGACCACCTCGCCTGACCTGCCGAACTTCTCCAGCACATTTCTATTGAAGACCAGGTCGAGACCGCCGGCATTCCCAATCAGGAGATCAATCCGTCTGGTTGCCTGGTAAGAACTCCCCTCTCCAGGTTTGAAGAGGGCTTCTGCCTGAGACCGGCCATCGACCCGGATCTGAATCCATGTCTCCTCGATTGCCTTGAGCTCAAGCGAGAAAGGTTTCCCTTCGACAGCAGGGGAAACCTCCTGGGTTTGAGTGGTCGGGATAACGGGCAGGGCATCTCCGGCTTCCGGTTTACTCGGCAGGGCATCCCCGGCTTCCGGTTTGCCCGGAAGAGGCTCCACAGGGGGCCGTGACAAATAAGGATGCAGAAAATAGGAGACCAGAAGACTGAGGGCGATGACTCCTGAAACCATCCCGATCTGTTTAAGGTTCCATAGGGTTTTCCCTAAAGGCTTCTTTTCGGATTTGACTTCCGAAGGGATGATCGGCTCTCCTTTCAAAGAGCGCTCATAACGGTGCAGGACCTCCTGGGAATCAAGCCCGACATATTTGGCATAGGCTGAAAGAAATCCCCTCACATAAAGGGGAGGAGGAAGAAGGTCATACCGGTCTTCTTCGATGGCCTTGAGAAGGTGCTCTCTCACTCTCGTCTTCTTCGCCATCTCTCTCAGTGAGATCTTCTTTAACTCCCGTTCTCTCTCGAGAAATTTACCTAAGGTCTCTTTTTCGCTCAACGAACGATCACCTCCGGAGGGGCGAACCCCGTTAGAAAGTCTTCGACTTTCAAATGGAACAGTTCACATGGGACTCTAAGCCCAGTGTTCGCTATGGAGGGAATATTATCTTCTTTCCCCCAGCAGCCGCCGGTCCAGAGAGCGTTTAGTCCGGAGGGAGCTGCATGACTTTCTAACGGGGCGAATAGCCCAGCTCATCGAGGGCGCGCGGGTCCCGGGTCCAATCCCTTTCGACCTTCACCCACAACTCCAGAAAAACCTTCTTTCCGAGGAAGGCCTCAATCTCCTTTCGGGCCGTCTCCCCGATCTTCTTCAATCTCTGCCCCCCTTTCCCGATGAGGATTTTTTTCTGAGAATCCTTTTCGACATGGATTGTCCCCTGGATGACGACCAGGTTCTTCTCGGGATGTTCTTTAAACGATTCGATGGTCACAGCGGATGAATGAGGAACCTCCTGATAGGTTTGATGGATCACCTTCTCCCGAATTATCTCCGAAACGATCGACCTCTCCGTCTGGTCCGTAAAGATCTCCTCCGGATAATAGGGCGGTGATTCGGGAAGGGCCTTCAGGATCTCCTCCAGCAGGATGTCCACCCCCTCTCCCGTTCCAGCCGAAACCGGAATAATCTTCTCGAAGGGATGAAGCCTCTGGTATTGATCCATCAAAGGAAGGAGCCTCTCTTTCCGGACCAGATCAATCTTGTTGATCACCAGAAAGGGAAGTCCCTTGCTCCCCTTGATTAATTCCACCATCCTCCGGTCCTCTTCCACGAGAGGGGAGAAGGCTTCGACGAGAAGGAGGAGAATATCCGCTTCCCCGCTTGAGGCAATAGCGGTCTGGACCATCCTTCTATTCAATTCGGATCGGCCTTCATGGATGCCGGGAGTGTCGAGAAAGATGAGCTGGCCTCCTTCGACATTTTTGATGCCGAGGATTCGATTTCGTGTGGTCTGTGGCCTTTCGGTAACAATGGCGATCTTCTCTCCGATGATCCGGTTGAAGAGGGTCGATTTCCCGACATTGGGTCTGCCAAGAATGGAGATATACCCGGATTTAAAAGAGGCCATACTTACCCAATTTCAGAATGCGGCCTCCGGCTCAGGCGCCGCCCCAGAGGGGCTTCTGCCCCGGAGGGAGAGCCCTCTGGCTCGGAGAGATTGCGGATTGCGGGTTAACCTTCAATATCAAGTTCTGAATGAAAACCCGGGAAAGACCTTCAATAAGAACCATCATTCCCCGGTTGGGTAATTTCACCAGTTGAAGAATCCTGCAGACCGTTCCAACGGAGAGAAGGTCTCTGGGTTGAGGATCTTTAGGAAAAGGGGGCCGCTGATAGAGACATCCGAAAAGGCTGTTTTCCGGCGCGGATTTATTCAGAAGGGTTAAGACCTCCTTCGACTGGAGAAAGAGAGGGACCATCACATAAGGAAAGATAACCGTACCCTTGAGGGGAATGAAGGGCAACCGTTGAGGTAGGGAGTAGCTTTCTGTCTTATGGAGATATTTCACAAAAAAATCCCTGTTCTGATTGAAAGGCAGGAACTATTATACGAAACTGATGGGATTTGTCAATGAAGGTTTAAAGTCTCTTGGATGGCGGAAAGGGCATCCGGTCCGCACCAGTCTCTCTGGCCAACGATCATGCCTTTCACCAGGCCTTCCCCGTTGATCAGGAAAGCGGTGGGAACCATCTTGACTCCATAGGTTCGTGCAATCTTCTCTTTGTAATCGAGGAGCACCGGCAGGGTGATCTGGTTTTCCTTAACAACATTCTTCACCTTTCTCTCCTTCTCTCCATCAATCGCAATGGTCAGAATCTCAATCTGACCTCTGTTCTTTTCAAAAAATATTTCCAGAAGAGCGATATCCTCTTTACAGGCCAGGCAAAAAGAACCCCAGAAAAAGAGCAGAAGAGGTTTCCCTTTATATTCATTCAGGGAGAATTGCTGTCCATTCAGACCTTTGAGAGAGAAGAAAGGGGCTTCTTTTTTGAGCTGAAATCTCTGAATGCCGAAGGAGTCACAAGCAGAAGTCTTCTGGAGTGCAGGCGAAGGATCTTTTGCCTGAAGAGGTTGTATCACTGTGACGGCAGTCCCAATCGCAATCACAAAAATAATGGCAATCCATCTCATGGGCATGGTAAGGTATATCTTTGTAAAAGATAAAATATAAAAGGCCCTGCGTCAATACCTTCTTGTTTATATCTTCTTGCTTATGGTTATAGGGTATAAGATATTTAAAGAGCGGGGATGTCCAATACAATATCACCAATACAATATCTCCTTGAAAACGGAATGAAGAAATGGTAAAGTGGCATATCATTATAAAGAGTTATAGGCATCACTGTGGAATGGACCCGATGGGATTCATTCCTTAAAGGAGGGGGCTATGGCTGGGGTAAATAAGGTGATTCTTGTCGGTAATTTGGGAGCTGACCCGGAGGTCAAATTTCTCAGCAGCGGCACCCAGGTCGCCAATTTCCGGATTGCAACGACCGAAAACAGGGTCAACCGGTCCGGAGAAAAGGTATCCCTCACGGAATGGCACCGGATTGTTGCCTTTGGCAGATTGGCAGAAATCTGCGGACAATACCTGAACAAGGGGAAGCAGGTCTATATTGAAGGCAGGATTCGGACCCGTTCATGGGAAGATAAGGAAGGAAACCGGAGATTTACCACAGAGATCATCGCTGCCCAGATGCAGATGTTAGGGGCTCCGGGAGCGCCCGTTGAGGGTTCCTTTCCGGAGAAAGAAGCGGATATCGACCACGAACCAAGCCCCGGACCCGATGATGATATCCCCTTCTAATTGCCAATTTCGGATTTCGGATTGCGGATTTCGAATTTCAGAATCTGGGTTTCAGAGTTTCAATCCGCATTCTACAATCCGTATTCCGCATTCAAAAAAGATATCTCCTCATGCTCACATTGAGGAGGAGGCCGATCCCGATCAGCGTAGAGAGGAGGAAAGAGCCTCCATAGCTGAGCAGGGGAAGAGGAATTCCCACCACAGGCATCAATCCTAAAACCATCGCAATGTTGATGAAGATGTGCCAGAAGAGCATGGCCACCACGCCAAAAGAAAGAATGGCGCCGAACCGGTCCTTCGACTCCACGGCGACGCGAAGGCCCCACAGAATCAGTAAAAAATAGAGTCCGATTACAAAGAAGCATCCGACCAGGCCCCATTCCTCCCCCAGAGCGGAGAAGATGAAATCGGTGTGTTGTTCGGGTAGAAATCCGAGCTTGGATTGTGTCCCCTTCATAAATCCCTTTCCGAGGATCCCCCCTGATCCAACAGCGATCTTTGATTGGATGAGATGATAGCTGGCGCCCAAAGGATCGAGATCCGGATTGAAGAAGGTGATGATCCGCCGTTTCTGATAATCCTTCAGGAACCTCCATACAAGGGGAAGGATGGAGGCTCCGATCACCCCGAGGGTGATGAGAGAGGACCAGCGAACCTTCACAAAGATAAGGACCGACAAGAAGACCAGAAGAAGGATGATGGCAGTTCCCAGGTCGGGTTGTTTAAGGATGAGAGCCATCGGCAAAAAAAGGAGGAAAAAGGGATAGAGAAGGTGCCTCAGTGAATAACCCTCCCGCCCCGGATACCTCTGGAAAAACTTCGCCAGAGCCATAATGAGTGAAATCTTAACGAATTCGGAAGGCTGAAAATTGAGGCCGCCTAATTTGACCCACCGCTGGGCGCCCGAGGTGATGATTCCGTAACCCAGAACCAGCACTAAAAGGATGATGGCGGTGGTATAGACGATATAAGCGAAATCCGTAAAGCGCCGATATTCGACGAAGGCGATGACCAGCATAGCTCCCAGGCTGATGGCCAGCCAGATGATCTGTTTCAGATAGAGGGGCGCGCCGGTTGTCTCTCCGTTGGACGTGACGCTGTAAAGGTTGAGAATCCCGATCGAAGTGATGAAAAGGACAATCCCTAACAAAACCCAGTCAAAATGAATGAAGAGGCGCCGATCAATCATAGACAGAATCCTCGGATGCCTCCTCTACTTTAACCGGCGGGGAGGCTTCGAGATCGAAATATTTTTCGATCACCTTTTTGGCTATGGGAGCGGCGGCCACACCCCCATAACCCCCATGTTCCACAAGGACCGCAACGGCGATCTGAGGATCTTCGAAAGGAGCGTAAGCGGTAAACCATGCATGATCCCTAAATTTGAGGGGCATCCGGTTCATATCCCCTTTCTTAAAGTCGGCTGCCATTCGAACGACCTGGGCCGTTCCCGTCTTTCCCGCCACCTTCACCTGCTTCAATGCACTCCCCCCCCCTGTTCCACCCTGCTCATTGACCGCACCCAGCAGGGCCTCCTGAATGATACGGAGTGTCTTCCCGGAGATGTCCGCCCTGCCTATCTCTTCGGAGGGATACTCTTTCAATTTCTTCCCGTAAATATCTTCCACCCTCTCCACGACCCGGGGCAGATAGAATCTTCCTCCATTGGCGACGGCTGAGATGAGCATCAGGAGTTGAAGAGGCGTGGTATTCAAATATCCCTGACCCACAGCAAAGGAGAGGGTCTCTCCGCTATACCACGAAACTCCGAATCGTTTCTTTTTCCAGGGAGTGGAGGGAACGATCCCTGCCTTTTCGTGAGGCAGGGGAATGCCTGTCTTTCTGCCCAGGCCGAGTTCGCCGGCATAATGGGCAATGGCATCCACCCCCACTTTCAACCCTACCTGATAGAAGAAAATATCACAGGATTCGACGATTGCCCTGTGGAGGCTGAGGGTTCCATGTCCCTTCTCTTTCCAGCAACGAAAATTCCGGTTCCCATAGGGGAAGACACCCGTGCAGGTCATCTGTGTTTGAGGCGTGATGGCTTCTGTTTCAAGACCTGCAATGGCCGTGACGATTTTAAATACCGAACCCGGAGGATACTGTCCCTGAATCCCCTTGTTCTGGAGGGGATGGAAAGGATGCTCCAACAGGGCTCTCCACTCTTCGGCGGTAATGTTTCTGGCAAACATGGAAGGGTCGAAGGAAGGCTTGCTCACCATGGCCAGAATGCCTCCTGTTTTAGGATCCATGGCAACGAGGGCTCCGTTCTTGTCCTGATAGGCCTCTTCAGCCACCTTCTGGAGATTGAAGTCAATGGTCAAAAAGAGATTATTCCCTGGAAAAGAATCCACGCTCCGGAGGGGCTTGATCTCTCTTCCCAGAGCGTCCACTTCGATCTGACGGCCTCCGTCCACCCCCCTGAGCTGAGTCTCCCACTCATATTCCACCCCATATTTTCCGATCATGGAGCCCATTCGATAAGCCCTGTCCTTGGTCTGCTTCAATTCATTTTCATCCACCTCCCCGATGTAACCGATGAGATGGGAGGCGAGGGAACCATAATGATAGGCCCTTGTGGGCCTCACATCCACAAGGAGTCCGGGAAGATGAATCCGGTTCGATTCGAGAATGACAAGCTTGTCCCAGTCGATATCCGACTTCAGTTTGATCGGTCTGAAGGCAGGCCGCCGTTTGAGACCCTTCACCTTCTCGCCAATCTCTTCCTGAGAAAGGTTGAGGATCTTACTGATCTTCTCCAGCGCTTCCGGATTCGATCGGATATCTTCGGGCACAATAAAGACTTCAAAGGAGGGACGATTATGGGCCAGTATCCGTCCCTTCCGGTCCATCAACATCCCCCGGTCCGCAACCATCTCCCGGATCCGGATTCGATTATTTTCCGATAATTGACGAAGATCGCTTCCCCGGATCACCTGAAGATACCAGAGATAGACAAAGAGCAGGAGAAAAGCCGCTCCCGCAAAGAGTTTAAGGTATCGATACCTCTCTTTGAAATCTTCCATCCTCTGGGTGTTGAGCTCCATCATGGCTTATCCCTTGCCTCCTCTGCCTAACCCCGGCTGAGCATATAACAGAGAAGATCCCTTCCTGAAAAGGGGAAAGAGAACCGAGGAAAGAAGGGCTGTGCTGAGAGACTGGGGAAGGAAAACGGGAAAGAAGAGAGGATAAAGATTCCGGAGGGGTTCCGGATTGAGAGCTTTGACAAGGACCAGAAGAAGGAATCCTTCCGCAAGGGCAAAGAGGAAGACGAAAAGAGACCGGGAGTGAACACTTTCCAGATAGATGCGGTCCTTGAAGAGCTGTGCGCCATAGAAAAGAATAGGCCTCGAAAAAGCATAGAGGCCAAAGCCATTTCCGGAGAAGAGGTCCATTAAATAGCCCAGGATGAAGGCTAAAATCCCCCCGGAGATGGGAGGAGAGGAAATGCCCAGATAAAGGGTAAGGATCAGGACGATGTCGGGCCGGATTCTCCGGATAGGAAAAGAGGTGAGCCAGGTTGTCTGAACGACCAAAAAAAAGATCCCTAACAGGAGGGGGAAAATAACTTTTTTCATTTCTTCTTCACTTTTTTATAAATTCTCCCTTATTCACTCTGAACTCCCCGCCTGCCAAAGCCTTGTGCGGCGGGCAGGCGAACTCTAAACTCCGAACTTATCTCGTCTTCTTCACCTTCTTTCCCTTTTCTTCGGGGGGTGGGGGAAGATATTCCTTGATGACCAGGACTTCCTCCAGCCTTGTAAAATCAACGCTGGGCGCGAGTTCGGCATATTGGAAGATGCCATGGCCCTTCTTATCCACCTTCGTGATCTCTCCGATCATCAGCCCTTTAGGAAAATTTCCGCTTAGCCCCGAGGTGACCACTCGATCTCCTTGGGCCACGTCTTCCGCACGGAGAAGGTATTTTAACTGACACCGGTTCTCGCCTCCTCCCTCCACGATCGCTTTGGCCCGGGTTCTCCGGACGATGGAGTCGATGGCGCTGTTGTAATCCGTAATGAGGAGGACGACCGAATGGGAAGGAGCGGTTTTAAAGATCTGACCGATCACCCCTCCCGGAGAGATGACCGCCATCCCTTTCCGAATTCCCTCCTTTTCCCCCTTATTGAGGGTGACACTCTTGAACCACGAGGAAGGGTCCCGGCCGACCACCTCGGCAGCAATGGCCGTTGATGAAAGCGTCTCCTTGAACTGGAGGAGTTTCCGGAGACGCTCCTGGTTCTGAACCATCTCCCTCATTTGATCGTTCTCTCTCTGAAGATCAGCCATCCTCTTTTTGAGTGTCTCATTTTCTCTGTGAAGATCGACCAGAAAGAGATACCCCTGGAAGACCCCGCGAACCTTCTTGATGACAAACGTGGAGGTTTTCTGAAAGGGCGAGCAGATCTCCATCAGGAGGCCGTCAAAAAAGACCACTCCCTTTCGCTCTTTAACTCTCAAGGAGATCAGAATCAGGGCGGATAACAGAAGGAGGATGACAACTGTAAGTACGGTATATCTTCGAAAGAGGAAGTCTCTTATCCTCATCAATCTTTAGTACTGGAACGTGACGCTTCGAAGCAGATTTTCGTTGTCGAGAACTTTTCCCGCCCCTAACACAATGGCTGAAAGCGGATCCTCCGGAATCGTGATGGGCAGGCCGGTCACTTCCCGGAGAAGGACATCCAGGTTTTTCAGGAGCGCCCCGCCGCCCACCAGAACGATTCCTTTGTCTGCAATGTCCGCAGCCAGTTCCGGCGGTGTTTCCTCGAGGGTGATCCTCACCGTATCGATGATCATATTGATCGACTCAGCCAGGGCCTCCCGGACTTCCTCGCTGTTGATCTCAAGGGTCTTGGGAATGCCGGTCACCAGGTCCCTTCCCTTGACCTCCATGGTCTCGGGATTCTCCTCAGGGTAAGCTGTCCCGATACTGATCTTGATCATCTCGGCTGTCCGCTCGCCGATCAGGAGGTTATACTTCCTCTTCACATACTGGACGATGGCCTCATCCATTTTATCCCCTGCCACCCGGATCGATTGACTGACCACAATTCCCGAAAGGGAGATCACCGCCACCTCCGTGGTTCCTCCCCCGATGTCCACAATCATATTCCCTGAAGCCTCGGTAATGGGAAGTCCGGCCCCGATGGCTCCGGCCATGGGCTCTTCGATGAGATAGATTTCCCTGGCGCCTGCGGATTGGGCCGATTCACGGACCGCCCTCTTCTCAACAGGTGTGATGCCGGAAGGAACGGAGATGACCACCCGGGGTCGGAGCAGGGCTTTCCGGTTATGAACTTTGGCGATAAAATACTTCAGCATCTCGCCGGTAATCTCAAAATCGGCGATCACCCCATCCTTCATCGGACGGATGGCAAAGATGCTTCCCGGTGTGCGGCCTAACATCTCCTTGGCCTCACGGCCAACGGCCAGGACGCGCTTGTCTCCCCTCGAATCCCTCTGAATGGCCACCACAGAGGGCTCCGATGAGACGATCCCCTTCCCTTTCACATAAACAACGGTATTGGCTGTCCCCAGGTCAATGGCCAAATCCGTTGAGAATAGGCCCAGTAGTCTATTGAATACCATTCCCTTCTCCCGTCAATCTATCGAAGATGGTCTATATTAACAAATCCCTCTTTCCTATTCAAGAAAATTATCTGGATAAAATAAAAATCAATTATCTTTCGTCTAATCAATTAAAAGATTATAATAATAGTAAGAAATCGCTTTAACGTTTAGGGTGTTCACTCGATCTAACGAAGGAGGGTAACATATGAAAATATTAAAATGGATGGTTTTGATGGCCGTTGTCATTTTTCTGCCGACATTATCCTACCCGGCAACCCTTGGATCTTTGCGCGTTAGCCTGATCGAAGGAGACGTTCAGATCCAAACGGAGGATACCGGCGATTGGGTCCCTGCAACCATCAATATGCCATTGAAGGATGGGGATCGCATCTGGGTTCCTGAAGGGAGCCGGATGGAACTGCAGTTAAGAGACGGAACCGCTCTGAGGCTTGGTGAAAAAACCGGCTTCGATATCCTTACTCTGGATAAAGATTCCTATCAGTTCTATTTGCCGGAGGGTCGGGCTTATGCCAACTTCAGGGGAGTAAAAGGCAGTGTCCTCCAGATTGACACCCCGATGTCTTCTATAAGAGCTTATGAGCGGGCAATCTTTCGCATTGATCTCTTGGACGATCGAAATTCGGACATTTCAGTCTATTATGGCTCTATTTATGCGGAAAGCCAGGATGGCCGGACCAGGGTGGATGCAGACAGGACTCTCGCTCTGAGAGAAGGAGTCCCTGCAGAGCTGGGTCCCATGGGCCCCCCGGATGGGTGGGAAGAATGGAATCGAAACCGGAATCAGAGGTTCGCTGAACGCAGGGCCCCCTCCCGGTATCTCCCTGAAGAGCTGTATCCTTATTCCAGCGACTTCGAAGATCATGGCAGATGGGTCTACGTAAGAGAATATGGCCATGTCTGGACCCCTAAGGTGGTAGTCTCTGCCGGTTGGGCCCCATACCGGATAGGAAGATGGGTGTGGATTGGAGGCGACTATGTCTGGATCTCTTACGAACCCTGGGGCTGGGTGCCCTATCACTACGGAAGATGGGCCTTTGTACCCTCTTTCGGATGGTGCTGGGTCCCTCCTGCGCGGCGGGCCGTCTTCTGGGGACCTGGATTTGTGGGTTGGGTTCGCACACCCACTCATGTCTCCTGGGTTCCTCTGGCGCCAAGGGAGATCTACTACGGTCACGGATTTTATGGTCCTCACAGCGTCAATATCACGAATATCAACATAAACACGATCAATGTCGGAAAAGTAGTCTATAGGAATATTCATGTTCAAAATGCCGTAACGGTTATTCACCACGACACCTTTGTCCACGGAAGGCATGTGGAGGTGAGGGAAAGAGAGAACCCTTTCCTCAGAGAGAAGATTCACATTGGAAGACCCAACATTAAACCGGAGAAGGCCACGGGGGCGCCGGTCCTTCGCGAAGTCCCGCAGGTAAAAAGACCTCCTGACAAAATCAGGGAAATTAAAGTGAGAGAGATACAAGAGAGAAGACCTCTGACAAGGGAGCGGGAGGCCTCGGTTTTGAGACCGCAATCCCCCCCAAGGGAGATGACCATTAAAAGGAGGGAATCAGGATCTGTGGAGAAAGGGATTGATCGAATAGGGGAACGCCCCGGCGTGAAAGAGATAGAAAAAGGGAGAGAACTTAAAACTCCCGTTAAGGGGGCTGAGAAGCCAATCGATCGAAAGCCTGTGGAAAGGCTTGAGAAACCAGGGGAGGCCCGGCCAGCAGAAAAAGGGATTGAGCGAACGAGGGAGCGAGGAACTCCCTCTGAAAGAACTGGGAAACAACCGGAGCTCAAACCCCAAGAAAAAACCATTGAAAAACCCATGGAAAGAACTCTCCAGCCAGGGATTGAACGTCCGAGAGAAGATCGGAAACCCGTAGAACTCGAAAAAGATAAATCGAGGGAAAGATCAACTCTTGACCGGAAGAGCGGTGTGATTCGCGAAAAAGAGATCCAAAAACCCTCCGAGCAGAGACCCCTCGAGAGGGAACGTCAAATCCAGAAAGAAGTACGACCGGAACGAGGAATTGAAAAACCACAAGAGATGAAACCCCCGGGAAAAGAGATTGAAAAACCAAGACAAACCCCTCCTCCTGGAAGCCAGGGAGTCAGACCACCGGATGCGGGATCAGGCCGGGTGACGCCTCCTCCCAGAGCAGATCAAAGGCCGGAGCCACGGGTGGAAAGACCACAGGAGATGAAACCTCCGGTAAGAGAGATTGAAAAACCAAGGCAAACCGCCCCTCAAGGAAGCCAGGGAGTCAGACCACCGGATGCGGGATCAGGCCGGGTGACGCCTCCTCCCAGAGCAGATCAAAGGCCGGAGCCACGGGTCGAAAAACCTCAAGAGAGCAAACCTTCAGGAAAAGAAACTGAAAAACAAGAGGGAGTCAGACCACCAGATGCGGGATCAGGCCGGGAGATGCCTCCCCCCGGAAGAGACCGAAGACCGTAAGGGGAATTAAGGTTTAGGATTCAAGCTTCACGTCCTGGGATTGATATACAGCGTCATTAATCACAACAAAGCACGTCGTTCCTGCCCCGATTTCCATCGGGATAAACTCCAGCAGGAATCCAGGAAAAAACTGGATTCCGGATCAAGCCCGGAATGACAAACCGGTTAAGATTTATGTCGTTATTGTATAACCCCAATTGAGTGAAAAATAATTCCTTCAATGAAATATTTCTCTGATGGTTGGGCCATTAGCAAGTTTTTTGAGCCTCATTTTAAAATCCCCCTCAATCCCCCTTTTTCAAAGGGGGATGATGATGGGTACTCCCCTTTAGCAAACTAACCGTGTCCCATAAGTCGGGGGGCTGGACACAAGGAGGGAACGTACGACTGGTGCAATTGAGGTTTTGGCACACCCCACCCCCACCCCTGCCTGCGCCGAGGCTTCGGCAGGCAGGCCAACCCTCCCCCCTGCCTTCGCCGAAGCGCCTGCCCTCCGCAAGGCTTCTGGAGGCGGGGCTTCGCGCAGGCAGGCTGAAGAGGAGGGTAATCGCTATGGTCCTCCTAATGAAAGGGAAGGTAATCCCCACGTTCCTCCCCCTTCAAGGGGGAGGTCAGGAGGGGGATGGGGAATCTATCAGGGTGCCCCTTGTGTCCAGCGCCCCTATTTATGGGTAAGGATCAGTTTAGCAAAGGGGGGTTAGAGGGGATTTTCTCAAAATTATGGCTCAATTGGGGTATAAATTATGCAAAACGCTTAAACCAGAGTGAAATATTCGATCCGCCATTCGCACAACCATTAAGTAGAGCGGATTTGATCTCTTTTTTTTGGGATTGACCCAGGACCACATTCAAATCGCCTTGCGGATCGAGATGCTCTGTTCCAATCGTCGGGGGAATGACGCCCTGATAGAGGCTCAAAGCCAATCCGCAGGCTCTGATTCCTCCTGAACCATCAAATTCTCCAATCATCGATTTGAGACTACTCACTGAAATCTCTTTCGTCCTCTCTCCAAAGACCTTTTGGATGGCTGAGGTCTCTGCCCGATCCAGTTCCGGAGTGGAATTTGCCGCAGCAGAAATAAAATCGACCCTAACCGCTCCTTTTGCAGCCAGGGACATCGTCCTTGCAATTGAATCACCCTTCAGGTCATACCGAAGAACTCCATCTGTGCTTCCGGAAAGACCAACGCCTCCTATCTCCGCATAAATCCTTGCTCCCCTTTTCTCTGCATGCTCCAATGCCTCTAAAACAAGTATCCCACTTCCCTCACCCGGAACAATCCCATTCCGATCCCTATCAAAAGGTCTCATCCCTTCGGATCCCTTTCCCTTCCCCGGCGATAAGGCTCCCAGCATGGAATAGACATGATAGAGGGGCTCGCTCAGTTCATCGCCTCCACCTGCAAGAAGAACATCTGCCCTTCCCTCCTTTAATAGATGGTAGGCATAGGCCATTGCCATCTCTGTTGAGGTTTCTTTATGTGAAAAGGTGATATTGACCCCTTTGATTCCGTATTCAATAGCGCAATGACTTGTAATCGCATTGGGCACAGCGGTTTGAAAAAGAAGGGGCTGGGCTCCGACAGGGCCTTCCTTTAAGAGTGAACGGAAGAATTGGTCTACGGTATCTGAACTCCCCAGCCCTGTGCCAATGGAGATCCCCATTCGATCGGGATCTTCTTTTCTTAAATCGAGACCTGAATCATCCAGGGCCAGCCTCACTGCTGAAACCATGATTTTCCCGATTCGATCCATTCTTCTGA
>Ga0154725_1079_pt1 | contig 21047 bp, 39 predicted proteins | sample Rifle2008BG16ft_FD_105733 | JGI IMG/M metagenome (GOLD analysis project Ga0154725, IMG submission 105733) | Deltaproteobacteria bacterium RBG_16_49_23 | reverse complement strand
AGGACGGGTTCGACGAATTCCTTGACGCTTTCATCGAGAAAGCCATCGAAGCAAACGGATGCTACTGCGGCGGAGGCGGGAAGGAAGACAAGCTGGACGTGATAGTGGAGCTTGGGCGCCGCTCGGACGATCCTGCTGCCAGAATGAAGATGATCACGGCATGGCTTGATGCTCGACCTGATGTGCAGAGCTGGAGGGCGGGCGACGAGTTCGACATCTGGCACGGGGACTTCCAGGATATCGAGGACAAGATCGAACAAGCGACTCCACCCGATCGCCGATAAATCCGGCTCCCGGTAAGCTTGGGCGTTCGGCCATAATAATAACTGCTATCGATATGCAATTCTGATATAATATTTAGAAGGGGCAATATGAAATTTGCATGGGACCCCAAGAAGGCGACCGCAAACGTTAAGAAACACGGAGTTACGTTTCAGGAAGCAGCGACAATCTTCGGTGATCCTTTAGCAATTACATTTGACGATCCAGATCATTCTATGAGCGAAAACCGATATATCACCTTTGGGCTGTCACTCCAGAAACGGCTAATCGTTGTCTCCCACACTGAACGTATAGACCGAACGAGAATTATAAACGCGCGTCTCATGGACCGCAAGGAGAGAAGAATCTATGAAGAAGGCTAAAGTATCCGATGAACTCCGTCCCGAGTATAGGCGAGAAGATTTAGGCCAAGGAATCCGTGGCAAGTATTTTGAGTCCTACCGGAAAGGCAGCAACCTTGTACTTCTGAGACCCGACGTGGCCAAAGTGTTTCCCACAGAGGAGGCTGTCAACGAAGTCCTGCGCTCTCTGATAGACCTTGCACAGAAATCAACAGGCCGAACAAAGCGCTGAACCAGATCGCCTATAAATCCAGCTCCTGGTTGGCTTACCGTTATGTCAGAGAATAAAACAAAGGGGAATACATGAAATCATACGAACAATATGAAAAAGAATGCAAAAAAATCAGGAGGGAAAACGAAAAACTTTTACTCGACTTTGGAAGATGGCTGTTAGATAAAAATCTTTCGCAAAGGACGAAAAATAAACATCTTTCAAATGTGGACTTTTATATTAACGATTACCTTTTATATGAAGACGCTATTAAAGCTACCGATGGGTCAAGTCGAATTGGAATGTTTTTAGGTTATTGGTTTATACGGAAGGCAATGTGGGCAAGCAAAACATCAATCAAAGAAAGTGCCGCAAGTCTGAAACAATTTTATCAGTTCATGCTTGAAAGGGGAAAACTTTCAACAGAGTCATTTGACCGACTGAAAGAGAGAATAAAGGGAGACATGCCAGAGTGGCTTGCAACATTGGAAAGATATGACGATCCTGATATAGAAGATCCTGAAGAAATATGGAAAATATAAAACGAACCTGACATAACAATGCCTTCAACCAGGCGTGGGATAGGCCAGTCAGTTTTGCATTCAGGGTGTCTGCGGCCCGCGCAGGTTATCCAGATCGTTGTGCCATAGAGATGAATGTTGAGATGAAAATGAGATTTACGGAGAAACATGGGCAATACCTTGCGTTCATTTATAACTACTCGAAGATCCACGGTTGCGCACCAGCCGAAGCTGACTTGGAACGATACTTTAAGGCGATGCCTCCCACCATTCACCAGATGATTCTCAAACTCGAAGAAAAGGGGCTGATAAGCCGAGTACCTCGACAGCCACGATCGATCCGGTTGCTGATACCACCGGAGAAACTACCCATGTTGAAATGAGAAAAACAGATGGGTGGTAAATGGGGTTGAATCTTTATTCTTGACTTTGCCATAATGGAAAAGACTGGCGGGGACGTTCTTAAGTTATTTTAGTAGGTTGGGAGGAAAGATCGATGAAAACCCCAAATCCTGATCTGGTAGAAGAAATCGTTAGACGTGTTACGAGTGCTGTTCATCCGCTTCGGGTGATCCTTTTTGGTTCGGCCGCTCGTGGAGAGATGAGTCCGGAAAGTGATATAGACTTGCTGATTGTCATGCCGGACGGAACCAGGCGCAGGGAGGCGTCACGCAGGGCGTATCGTGCCCTCTCAGGACTGGGTATCTCGAAAGATGTGATCGTCGTGACCGAAAGTGATGTCAAGGAATTCGGAGAAAACCCGTCCCTTGTGATCAAACCGGCGCTTGAAGAAGGACGGGAGGTATACCATGCCGCAAGATAGGCCCGTGCCTGGTTCGGTGGAGGATTGGCTGGCGAGGGCCGAAGGCGACCTGGCTCTTGCCCGTGTTCCTTTGCCTGAAGGGGCCTTCTACGAAGATCTATGTTTTCATACTCAGCAAGCTGCTGAAAAGGCACTAAAGGCTGTTTACCAGCACTGCAGCAGACCTTTTCGATATACCCATGACTTAGATGAGTTGATTACCGGGTTGCAGGATGAAGGCATCTCCGTGCCGCCTGAAGTTGCAGATGCTTGCCTTGCTGACCTCTTACGCATGGGAAGCCAGGTATCCTGGCCTGGGTGAGCCGGTAACGATTGAGGAATACCGCGAGGCGCTACGTCAAGCAGAACTTGTCGTGAGTTGGGCAGCGAAAGTGATAAAAGAGCCAAAAGAGTGAAACCTGTCTCACACTGCTAAACAAGTTCAATCCCTGTTTCAAAAACGAAGGTATGGCTTTCGGGGATATCCTAAGATGTTCCTATGTTTCTTTACGACAAGCTCATTTGGACCAATATGAAGGAGGCTATTTGTGGTGACAAATAGGTCCCCCGAGCGGAAGAAGATGTCAGCTTTGGAATCCAAGATTCTGCCCCTTGCGAGGGAACTTGTTCGTGTCAAGAAGCAGGCCGAAGCGATGGGGCTATTCACCCATCACCGTGAACTTCTGGAATGCTCCCGGTGCGATCTTGTGGAGGATGTTGCCTTCGATGGGCGGCTCATGACGTATCATCGAAAAAGCGAGGATTATAGCGACAGCGGCCTGCGTTTCGAGAGATTAAATGACACGACCTTCCGTTGTCCAGTTTGCAAGACCAGACTGAAGGCCACAATGTTATAAGGAAAACCTAAGAAAGGGGGCTTAGGGCTTAAAATAAGATTCAAGCACTTTGGCGGGGAAGTAGTTTTCTATTTTGCTATCTTTCCTGGAATGATATAATTCACCTGATAGCTTACCGGTTCTATTATCCCCCTTCATCTTCCTTTAACCCCCTTATGTTTTTTCCCAAGGAATGGAACACGGGAGAGAGGGTTGATATTTGCTCGATGGTCAAGTTCGGTGGAATTCAACATGAAGACATGGGATCGACCTGAAAGGGAAGGTGTTAAGGTATCCTGGAGTGGTAAGATCATATCTGTCCAGCCCCGGATACGCCTCACCCGGTCCTTCGATCAGCGAACGCACAGTTATTTGGGTTACATCCTAACGGTTCAGGGTTTGGTTGGTGGAGAAGAACGGACCTTTACGGTTGGGATTGGCAAGGAAGCCCAGGCCAAGCATCAGTTCGAAACGGGGGATCTTGTGAGCGGAAGATCAGGGTTTGTCGAAGACACTCGCACTGAAGTTGCAGAATACTACAAGACGAGTGAATTAAAGCTGATCGAAAAGAGGTCGGAACCAGCAGGTTCACCTCCGCCCTGGTTGGGTTTGCCGCCCACTTTGGATGTCTATCGGCAGCGGGGGCACCGGAGACTCGATCCCCGCACTTACGCAACCAGATGCGCAGCGTGCATTTGGGGATGCCGGATGCCTGTGGAGATGATTGTTGACCACTGGAATCCAAGACAGAAGCGATATCGAGTGGAGCCCTTTTGCTATGGGCCCCTATCGTGTCCTTTATACAAGGCAGGACCGACCCGAAAGGTTCCGGGGAGGCGGGGCATGACATGGGAAGAAGAAGACTGGATTGACCAGGATGCCGTTTCGCATCGAGGGATGGATGAGTAGGAATAATATAAAATGAAGATAGAGATAGGATATTGGTGCATTACAATAGATAGAGCATGGTTTTAAGGTATACCTTGCCCTGTAACCAAAAGCATGGAATTTTAATGGGGTCGGAAGGCAATGGTGAAAAAAGACGAAGAGGTCAGGTAAATTCAATTGCCTAACCTCTCTGATTTTCTGGTGGAGCAGAGCGGGATCGAACCGCCGGCCTCCAGAGTGCAGTTCCGGAGGCGGTTCAAGATTCTCTTGAACCTGATCCTCATCCGGTAGTTCACCGGTCATCCCCAACCGATGAGTTGCGAAAGGGAAGAGATTCGATTATTCTTTTGGTCATGATTCAATATGGCCTGGCCGAGGATATTGATTTAAGGGTGAAAGAGATCATCCGGAAACTGAAGATGACCCACATTGATGAAACCCGGGTGATCTGCATGAGGAATAAAGGTTCAGGGGGCAGAAGGGTGATTGCCCGGTGCCATGGGCTGTCACGAATCATACAGGCGGCCCTTAGCAAGAAACCCCATTATGTCATTGAAGTTCTCTCCGAAAAATTTGATCAGCTCAACAAGGAAGACCAGACCAGGGTATTGATCCATGAGGTTCTCCATATCCCGCATGGCTTCGGGGGGGGGCTTCCGGGCCCACAAGTTCTACGTCACGACGGCAAGAGTCCAAAAGATGTATAATGAATTGATGAACGAGGGGTAGAAGCTTAAGCCATACCGTCACGTCAGACTGATTTTCGGGCCGGCCTTGAAAGAACAGGAGCAATCATCGGTGGAGAGGCGAAAAGGAGAAAGATATGTTGTGCCTGAAATCTACAGGAAGTATATCACCTTTAAAGTCAAGCAAGGAGCCAGTGATTATGCGGACGGCGCACTCTTCGATTTCAGCCCCAATGGTATTGGAATAGTGAGTCGATATGAATTACCTGAAGAATCAGAGATTGAGTGTTTGATCTCGGTGCCGAAATCGCTTACCCAAGAAATTCCGTTCACCGCCAAGATTAAATATTGTATTCAAGACAACCCAGGGGAAGATTATCTCATCGGTGCGGAGATTATTCAGACGAGGGATAAGGTATGGTTTGCTCTCTTTTCAAAGGTCCATGATTTTATAAAGGAGAGGATCGGAGAGATCTATTAGTGAATTCTGCCTGTCTATTTGAAAACCGCTCAGTGATCGAATAAAAAGGCCCTGACCTTTTGGATCAGGGCCTCAAGAATAAAAATCAAATGGAATTATTCTAAGGGGGTTTGCTTTTTTAAGATTTTTTCTTAACTTTTTCTTTTTTCTCCTTCGGGGCTTCTTTTTCTTCCTTCTTCACCGTCTTCTCTTTAACTTTCTCTTTTGCCTTCTCTTTCTTTTTTGGGACCACCTTTCCGATGACTTCTTTTGCCTTTTCTACAGTCGACTTCTTCTTCTCTTCCACCGGAGAGCGGCTGACGAGCTCCACGAGGGAGAGAGGCGCCCCATCTCCCTGACGCCATCCCATTTTATAGATCCGGGTGTATCCGCCCTCCCGTTCTTTCATCTTCGGGGCAATTTCCTCAAAGAGTTTCTTAACGATGGTCTCGTTACGAAGACGGGCGAAAGCCTGCCTTCGAGCATGGAGGGTGCCCTTCTTCGCCAGGGTGATGATCTTATCCGCCCAGGTTCGAAGCTCTTTGCCCTTTGCAAGAGTGGTTCTGATCCGTTCATGCTGAAGAAGCGAAACGAGCATGTTTCTGAACATCAACTCCCGGTGCTTAGTATGTCGACTTAATTTTCTTCCTGCAACTCGATGCCTCATCCTTTTCTCCTATCCCGTTGCCTCTGATCCTGTCTCTTCTTCTTCGTTTTCACCCTTTTTATGAGGCCAGCTGTCCAGCTTCATCCCTAGGCCAAGCCCCATTTCCAACAGGATCTCTTTGATCTCATTGAGGGATTTTCGGCCAAAGTTCTTGGTGGCGAGAATCTCCGCCTCCGTCTTCTGGACGAGGTCTCCGATGAGCCTGATGTCGGCATGTTTCAAACAATTGGCAGATCGGACAGAAAGTTCTAATTCATCCACGCTCCGGAAGAGATTCTCATTCAACTTATCCATGTCTCCCGGATGTTCTTGAACCGCCATCTCCTCTTCTTCCCCTTCCTCAAAAGTGATGAAGATAGAGAGTTGATCCTTCAGGATCTTGGCGGCATGGGCGACAGCTTCCTCCGGATTGAGGCTTCCGTCAGTCCAGACCTCCAGGGTCAATTTGTCATAGTCAGTGATCTGGCCGACCCTTGCATTGGTCACCGTATAATTCACCTTCTTAATGGGAGAGAAGATGGCATCCAGGGGGATGGTCCCGATGGGTTGATTTTCATCCCTGTTTCGTTCTGCCGGGACATAACCCCTGCCCACTTTCACCAACATTTCCATGGAGAGCTTGCAATCCCTGGAAAGTGTGGCAATATGGTGATCGGGGTTGAGGATTTCCACGGCATCGCCTGTGGTGATATCTCCGGCCTTTAAGACCCTGGGGCCTTCTGTCTTGGTACGAATCGTCTTGGGTCCCTCTGTATGGAGTTTCAGCCTCACTTCTTTGAGATTTAAAATGATCTCTGTGACGTCCTCTTTCACGCCGGGGATCGCCGAAAATTCATGGAGCACACCATCAATTTTAACCGATGTGAGGGCTGCCCCCTGCAGGGCGGAGAGAAGGATGCGCCGGAGAGAGTTTCCAATCGTGATGCCGAAACCTCTCTCAAAAGGCTCAGCTGTGAACTTCCCGTAGAAGGGGGTTAAGGTTTCTTTCTCTGCTTCTAACCGCTTCGGTCGAATGAGATCTTTCCAACTTTTTTGAACCATATTGCCTCCCTTTTCTGAAAGGGTTGATAAAAAATTACTTTGAATACAACTCTACGATCAATTTCTCCTGAATGGGAAGAGTGATGTCTTCCCGCAAGGGGAGGGCTTTCATGCTCCCCTTCATCTGCTCTTTATCCAGGTCCAACCATTGAGGGACGCCCCTCCTTGCCACTCCTTCCAGAGACTCCTGGATACGGACAACCTTCTTGCTCTTTTCCCGCACCGAGATAACATCTCCAGGCTTCAACGGGAAGGAAGGGATATTGACCCTGGACTGATTGACCATGAAGTGATTGTGCCGAACCAACTGGCGGGCTTCATTTCTGGAATTGGCGAATCCGAGCCGGTAGACCGCATTGTCGAGACGACGTTCCAGAAGCTGGAGGAGAACTTCTCCGGTAATCCCTTTCCGTCGGTCGGCCTCTTTGAAGGTGTTACGGAACTGATTCTCCAGGATCCCATACAATCTTTTAACCTTCTGCTTTTCCCTTAACTGGGCCGCGTAGTCCGAAGTCTTTTTACGACCCTGACCATGTTGCCCCGGGGGGTAGTTCCTCCGATCGAAAGCGCACTTCTCCGTATAACACCTTTCCCCTTTGAGAAAGAGCTTCATGTTTTCTCTACGACAGAATCGACAAACCGATTTCGTGTATCTTGCCAATGTGAACCTCCCGTTTAACAAAGTTAAACTGATTACACGGATTAAATAACACGATTACACAGATTAAAACACCACCCTTTTTACCTGACAGCTCATATTGCCAAAGTTTATTAACAACCCTACATGAAGGCGAGAGGCCTTCAAAGATGAAATTAATTGGTGTTCAAAAATCATCGGAATATTTCCTGCCAAAGATTTTATTTCCACTATTACTTGGTTTTCGACTATTAAATCCGTCCTGAAGCTACCGACCTTTCTGTTAAGGTAAAAGACTTCAAATTCCTTTTCTGTTTCGTATCGGAGTCCTTTTTGTTCAAATAATAACTTTAGTGCATTATGATAAATCTTTTCATTAAATCCAGGGCCCAGCTCTCGATGAACTTCAAAGCAACACCCGATGATGCTTTCCGTAATCGAATCGACTTCTTCCATCCTGTCTTAATCTGTGTAATCTCCTTTAAGAATCTGTGTAATCAGACGCGGTCTTAGACGCGTCTTCTTTTGGGAGGACGGCATCCGTTATGGGGAATGGGTGTGACATCTTTGATCACATGGACCTTAAGGCCTGTTGCCTGAAGCGAACGGAGCGCCGATTCCCTGCCGGCCCCCGGACCTTTCACATAGACATCGATGGTTCGAACGCCATGTTCCATGGCCTTTTTAGCGGCATCCTCCGCGGCCATCTGGGCTGCAAAAGGAGTGCTTTTACGGGACCCCTTAAAGCCCTGTACCCCTGCACTCGACCAGCAGATGACTTTCCCCTCGTGATCGGTGATGGTGATAATCGTATTGTTAAAAGTCGCCTGAATATGGGCAATGCCCGCCTGAATATTCTTCTTGATCTTTTTTCTCTTTGTCCCTGGCCCTGTGGCCATATCTCCTCCTTTACCCCGTTAGAAATAAAGTATCTTCATCGGCAGTGGATAAACTTCATCAAGTGCCTATCCAATGGTGAAGCCCCGTTCAACTTTTCTAACGGGATTTCTCTGACTATTCCTTTTCCTTTTCCTTTTTCTTTCCGACAATGGCCCGGCGAGGTCCTTTCCGCGTCCTCGCATTGGTATGGGTTCTCTGGCCATGAACGGGAAGTGAGCGGCGATGGCGAAATCCCCGATAGGAACCGATATCCATCAATCGCTTGATATTGGTCGCCACTTCCCTTCGGAGGTCTCCTTCGACCCTATGTTCCTGATCCATGATATCCCGGATGCGGATGACTTCCGATTCGGTCAATTGATTGACCTTGGTGTTCCGATTCACATTGGCTTTTTCAAGAATCTTATTAGCCGATGGCCTTCCAATCCCATAGATGTAAGTGAGTGCGACCTCCACCCGTTTATCTTTTGGAAGATCGACTCCAGCAATACGCGCCATAAATTTCTCCTTAAATGATCGATTAAGGAGCGCTTCGCTTAAGGATCGCTACGCTTGAGATTTGAGGCATAACCGTTTCCCTCCAACCTCAAGGCCCGCCTGGGGGCCGCTCCTCTATCCTCTATCTATCCTTGTCTCTGTTTATGTTTGGGGTTTTCACAGATGACCCGGACCACCCGCTTTCGCTTCACGATCTTACACTTATCGCAAATCTTTTTAACCGAAGCCCTGACTTTCACGGTCTTATTTCTCCCGGAAGATGATTCTTCCACGGGTGAGGTCATAGGGGGAAAGCTCCACCGTCACCTTGTCCCCGGGAAGGATTTTGATAAAATGCATTCTCATTTTTCCTGATATATGGGCCAGCACCTTATGTCCGTTTTCCAACTCCACCCGGAACATGGCGTTCGGAAGAGTCTCTAAAACTTTTCCTTCAACCTGGATGGCCTCTTCCTTTGGCATCGATTGACTCCGCTTGTCTCCTTAAACAGGCCTTACGTCCAGGACACGAATCATCTGCTCAAAAATTTGATTCTGTCCGCCCACCCCTTGAATCGAACGAAGCAATTTCTTCCTCTGATAATACTGGATGAGAGGAAAGGTCTGTCTTTCATACTCCTTTAATCGCGTCCGAATCGTTTCTTCCTTGTCGTCCTCTCTCTGATAGAGGGTTCCGCCACAGCGGTCACAAGCGCCTTCCTTCCGCGGAGGATGGAAAGGGGTGTGGAACATCCCTCCACAGTTTTTACAGGTCCTCCGGCCGGTCAGCCGCCGCACCAGTTCCTCTGGATCGACTTCGATGTTGACGACATGATCCACCGACTTTCCGATTTTGGTCAGGATGGCCTGAAGGGCCTCGGCCTGAGGAGTCGTTCTCGGAAACCCGTCGAGTATAAAACCGGCGTTGCAATCCGGCGCTCTCAACCGTTCATCAATGATGCCGATCACCACCTCATCCGGAACAAGCTGCCCCTTCTCCATGAAGGCCTTGGCCTGTTTCCCCAGAGCCGTCCCTTCTTTTACGGCGGTCCTGAGGATATCCCCTGTCGAGATTTGGGGGATATGATAACGCTCCACCATCATCTGCGCCTGCGTGCCTTTTCCCGCCCCCGGAGGCCCCAAGAGTATTAAATTCATCCAGCGTTCCCCATCCATGAAGGATCAATGCAAAATGGAAATTTAACACTGCAAATTGTAAAGTCTTTGTCTCTCTCTTTAAAATTTTCAATTTTCATTTTGCAATTTACAATTTGCAATGAGTTTTATTCTATCCTCTTCTCCCTTTCAACTTACCCTTCCTCATTAATCCCTCATAATGCCTCGTCAGCATATGGGCCTCAATCTGCTGAACCGTGTCCAGAGCGACGCCCACCACAATCAAGAGGGCTGTCCCTCCGAAGTAGAAGGGGACGTTGAACCGTCCGACTAGAATGGTGGGCAGGACGCAGACAGCCGAGACATAGAGCGCTCCTCCGAGGGTGATGCGGGTGAGGACCTTGTCGATAAACTCCGCAGTCTTCTGGCCGGGCCGGATGCCCGGGATGTATCCCCCGAATTTCTTCATGTTGTCAGCCACATCGTTCGGGTTGAAGGTGACCGCCGTGTAGAAGAAACAGAAGAAGATGATGAAACCCACATAGAGAAGATTGTAGAGGATCGCACCGGGCCCGAGACTGTTGAGGATCGATTGGATCCAGGGATAGGTCTCCAGCCAGGTCTTTGGCATGAAGTTGGCGATCGTCAGAGGAAACATCAGAATGGACGAAGCGAAGATAGGGGGAATCACCCCTGCGGTGTTTAACTTGAGCGGCAGATGGGTGCTCTGCCCTCCATAAACCTTCCTTCCCACAATCCGTTTGGCATATTGAACGGGAAGCCTCCGCTGGCTCGTCTCGGCAAAGATAATTGCGGCAATGACGATCACCATCAGGATGATCAAGAACAAAATGGTGAAGATGTTTAACTGCCCCACCCTGAAGAGTTCATAGGTGCCGGCAATGGCATTGGGCAATCTCGCCACAATACCTGCGAAGATGATGAGGGAAATCCCGTTGCCAATGCCCCTCTCTGTAATCTGTTCGCCCAGCCACATGATGAAGGCAGTGCCGGCGGTCAGGGTGATGACGGTCATGATCCGGAAAGACCATCCGGGATTGATAACGATCATCTCCCCGGCGGCCCCTGTCATATTCTCCAGGCCGACAGCGATTCCGAATCCCTGGATCATGCTGAGGACGACAGTTCCATAACGGGTATATTGAACGATCTTCTTCCGTCCCATCTCTCCTTCCTTCTGGAGCTGGGCCAGATAAGGGATGACCACGGTGAGAAGCTGGAGGATGATTGAAGCGCTGATGTAGGGCATGATGCCCAGGGCAAAGACAGAGAGCCTCTCCAGCGCCCCTCCGGAGAACATATCGATAAGGCTGAAGAGGGTTCCCTTTGCATGGGCAAAAAAGGAGGCGAGAGCGTCTCCATTGATCCCGGGCGTAGGGATATGGACCCCGACGCGATAGGTGGCCAGCAGGAGAAAGGTCATCAGGATCCTTCGTTTCAGCTCGGGGATCTTAAAGATATTCTGGGCGCCTGCAATCATGAACCGATGACCTCCACCCTCCCTGAGACCTTTTCCACTTTTTTGAGCGCCGCCTGGCTCACCCTGTGGACACGGATGGTTAAAGGATGCTGGAGTTCTCCGTCGGAGAGAAGCTTGATGATCTCTCCCTTTTTACACAGACCGGATGCGGACAGGAGATCGGGCTCCACCACTGCATCCTTTTCGAAACGGTTGAGATCTCCGAGATGGAGAATGGCCACTTTTTCCCTGAAAGGATTCCGGAATCCCCTTTTGGGAAGCCGTCTCTGAAGAGGCATCTGGCCTCCCTCAAAGCCTGCCTTCGTCCCTCTGCCGGCACGGGCATTCTGGCCCTTGTGTCCCTTGCAGGCGGTCTTTCCGTGACCGGACCCGGTTCCCCTTCCCACTCGTTTCCTCTTCTTTCTTGATCCCTCCGGGGGCCTAAGCTCTTCGAGAATCATCACGCTTTCCTTTCCCTCAATTGATCACTTCGACCAGATGGGACACATGGTTAATCATCCCCCGGATCTCGGGGCGATCCGGAAGGGTGAGGGTTTGATTCAACCGCCTAAAACCGAGGGCCTTGATAATCTTCTTCTGATTTTCAGGCCGCCCGATCGCACTTGTTTTCCACCTGACCCTTATCTTTTTTTCCATCCCGTTTTCCGTCTTCTTCATCAGCCGATCCTCAGTTCCCGGTCTCCTTATCCCCCCTCTTTTGGAGGACCTCTTCCGGATATTTTAATTGATAGATGGCCTGGAGGGTCGCCTTGATGAGATTGTAAGGATTGTTTGATCCCAGGGATTTAGTCAGAATATTTTCAATCCCCGCGGACTCGGCAATGGCTCTCACCGTTGCCCCGGCAATCACTCCTGTTCCTTCAGAGGCAGGCTTCAGCAGGACCCGGGCGGCCCCGAATTTTCCTGTCACCTCATAAGGGATCGTCTTGTTCATGAGGGGGACCTTCATCAAAGTTCGTTTCGCATGTTCGACCGCCTTCCGGATGGCCTCGGGAACCTCATTGGCCTTTCCCAGTCCGCTACCGACATGGCCATGACCATCTCCGACAACAACCAGGGCGCTGAAACTGAACCGTCTCCCGCCCTTGACGACTTTGGCCACCCTGCTGATATGAACGACTCGGTCTGTCAACTCCAGTGTGCTTGGATCAATCTTCGGCAATGTCACTCCCTCCTGAAGAGAACTCTTAAAACTTCTTTATGCTCTCTTGAGATTTCGAGACTTTTTTGAAATCTCCTAAAAAACCAAACCACCTGCTCTCGCCGCTTCCGCCAATGCTTTGACCCTTCCGTGATAAAGATACCCGCTGCGGTCAAAGACGACTTTTTGAATTCCCTTTTCAAGACATTTCCTGGCAATGAGTTCCCCCACTTTCTTCGCCGCTTCGACATTTCCCGTATAATGGAGATTTCCTTTCAATTCGGGGCTTAGCGTGGAGGCGCTGGCCACCGTTTTTCCAGTAGCATCCACAATGGCCTGGGCATAGATATGTTTCGGGCTCCTGAAGACATTAAGGCGAGGCTTTTCCGTTGTCCCCTGAATGCGGCTTCGTACCCTCTTCTTTCTCTTCATCCTTGCCAAGATCTTCTTATTTTTCATTTTCGAAAAACTTCCCTCTCCTTAGGCTTTTGTCTTGCCGACCTTCTTGCGAATCTTTTCTCCGAGGTAGCGAACCCCTTTCCCTTTATAAGGTTCCGGGGGTTTGATCGAGCGGAGTTTGGCGGCGACGGTTCCCACCAGTTGTTTGTTCACCCCTTTCACGGTGATCAGGGTCTGCTTTTCCACCTCGACCTTAATTCCTTCCGGAACGGGGAAGAGAACGGGATGGGAGAACCCCAGGGTGAGTTTGAGAACGTTGCCCTGTATATCTGCACGGAAGCCGACTCCAATGATCTCCAGTTTCTTCTCAAATCCCCGCGTGACGCCTGTCACCATATTGGCGATGAGACTCCGGATCAAACCATGAAGGGCTTTTAATGGCCGCTCTTCCCGCTCCTTGTGAATCAGCACTTTTCCTCCATCCACCGAGACGGCGATACCACGGGGAAGGTCGCAGGCAAGGGTCCCTTTGGGCCCGGCTACCTCTATTTTCGAGGGATCACAGGAGACTTTCACTTCCTTCGGCAATTGAATCGGCATTCTTCCAACACGAGACATAACCACTCCGATGGTGGAGAGTGGAGAGTAGAAAAGTGGTTTATTCCACCTTCCACCTACCACTTTCCACTTTCTTATTTTTACCAGACATAACAGAGAACTTCCCCGCCCACATGGGCTTTCCGCGCCGCTTGATCAGTCAGGATCCCTTTGGGCGTGGAGAGAATCGAGATCCCTAAGCCGCTCATGGCAGAGGGAATCCGATCGGTTCCGACATAGGTCCTTCGGCCCGGCTTGCTCACCCGTTTGATATGGATGAGTCCTTTCCGGGTCGTATCATATTTGAGAACGATTCGAATCAACTCATGTTCTTCCTCATCCTTGACGACTTTGAAATTGGCGATGAACCCCTCCTGTTTCAAAATCTTTGCAACTTCATGCTTCATCTTGGAGAAGGGAACATCCACCTTTTCGAACTTGGCTTTGGACCCGTTTCGGATGAGTGTGAACATATTTGCCAATGGATCGGTCATGGACATATCAAACTCCGTAAGTGTTACCAGCTCGCCTTGATCACGCCGGGGATCTCGCCCCGGAGGGCATATTTTCTGAAACAGAGACGGCACATGCTAAATTTCCGGAGAAAGGCTCTCGGCCTTCCACAGAGAGGGCAACGGTTGTACTGGCGGACCTGGAATTTCTGCTTTTTCTTTGCCTTGTTCATCAACGATAACTTTGCCAATTTCTTCCTCCCTAAAATGATAGTTAGAGGATTGAGGTTAGAGGTTGGAGGCAAAAGTTTTTGCCTCAAGCCTTCAGCCTCAAACTTTTAGCGTATTAATTACGGAAGGGCATCCCGAGCAACTTCAGGAGTTCCTTTCCCTCTTCATCCGTTCTGGCGGTGGTGCCGATGACTATATTCATTCCCTTCACTTTATCAATCTTGTCGTAATGAATCTCCGGGAAGATGAGCTGTTCCCGGATGCCCAGGGCATAATTTCCCCTTCCATCGAAGGATTTTGCGGAGAGCCCCTTGAAGTCCCTCACCCTCGGAAGGGCAACGTTCACCAGACGATTGAAGAATTCGTACATTCTCTCTTTGCGGAGAGTCACCCTTACCCCGATGGGCATCCCTGTTCTCAATTTGAACTGGGCGATCGATTTTTTAGCCTTGGTGATGACGGCTTTCTGCCCCGTAATGAGGCTCAGCTCCTGAACGGCGGAGTCGAGGATCTTGATGTTCTGGATGGCCTCCCCCAGTCCCATATTGATGACGATCTTCTCCAATCTGGGAGTCTCCATCTTGCTCCGGTAATTAAATCGTTTCATCAGTGCGGGGACTGCTCGCTCCTGATAGATCTCTTTGAATCTGGGCATCGTATCACCTATTTATCAAAAATTTCCCCACATTTTTTACAGAACCGGGCCTTCTTTCCTCCCTCGAGGCTCCGGTGGCCGATCCGGACGGGTTTATTGCATTTCTCACAGAGGAGCATCACATTGGAGACATGAAGGGGGGCCTCCTTTTCCAGGATCCCTCCCCGTTTCTGCTGTCCGTGTGGCCGGGCATGTCTCTTAATGAAGTTGATCTTTTCGATGATCACTCTCTCCTTCTCCGGGAGGACCCTCAGCACCCGGCCGCTTTTACCCTTCTCTCTTCCGTTGGTCACCATGACCAGGTCGTTTTTTTTGATATGGTTTTTGGGGGCGATCATTCCGAATTCCTTTCCATTCCCGGTTTCGAGTCCCAACGAATTTACAGGACCTCCGGAGCCAGCGAGATGATCTTCATAAACCGTTTCGCCCGGAGCTCCCTGGCCACAGGGCCGAAGATTCGGGTCCCGATGGGTTCTCCCTGGGGATTGATCAGAACAGCGGAGTTATCATCAAATTTGATAAAGGAGCCATCCGGCCTTTTTACCTCTTTCTTCGTCCGGACGATGACTGCCCGAGCGACATCTCCCTTTTTGATCTTGGAGTTGGGCAAGGCGTCTTTGATGGAGACGATGATCACATCGCCCAGGGCCGCATATTTCCGGCGCGTTCCACCGAGGACCTTAATGCACCCCAATCTTTTTGCTCCTGAATTATCGGCGACTTCAAGAATACTCCGCATCTGGATCATAATGAACTCCATGACTGAAGGCGGATCGTGGAACGTGGAGAGCGGCAAGTGGAAAATGATTTTTTTCCACCACTTTCAACTTTCTACCTTCTGCTTTCCAATCGGTTAGGCGGCCCGTTCAAGGATCTCTTGAACACGCCACCTTTTTTCTTTGCTGAGGGGACGGGTCTCGGTGAGGAGGACCTTGTCGCCGATGTGACATGCGTTCTTTTCATCATGGGCCTTCACCTTTGTCCGCTTCCGGATATACTTCTTATAGACGGGATGAAGCACCAGACGATTGACCATGACGACAATGGTTTTATCCATTTTGTCGCTCGAAACCACACCCGTTAATGTTTTTCTTTTTCCTCTCTCTTCCATGGACTTTATTTTCCTTTGCTCGGCGCCTTCCCCCTGAGAAGGGTTTTCACCCTGGCGATATCCCGCTTGACCTGAGGAACTCGCATCGTGTTCTCCAGTTGCCCCGTAGCATGCTGAAAACGGAGATTGAAGAGTTCCTCATGGAGTTCCTTCTCTTTATGAATCAATTCCCCTTCGCTCAGGAGGCGGAGATCTTTTATCTTCATAGGCGGCTTCCCCTCATGATGAACCTCGTGGAGATGGGCAATTTGTGAGAGGCCAGAAGGAAGGCTTCTCTCGCGCGCTCTTCCGGAACTCCCTCCATCTCATAAAGAATTCTTCCGGGACGGATGACAGCCACCCAGTCTTCCGGCGGACCCTTTCCTTTTCCCATCCGGGTCTCCGCCGGTTTTTTGGTGATCGGCTTGTCCGGAAAGATGCGGATCCAGATTCGCCCCGTCCGCTTGATGAACCGCGTCATGGCAATACGAGCGGCTTCGATCTGGCGGGAGCTCAGCCACCCGCATTCGATGGCCTGAAGGCCGAAGTCGCCAAAGTTGAGCTTATTCCCTCGGGAAGCGGCTCCTCTCATTTTCCCCTTCTGCATCTTTCGATATTTTGTCTTCTTCGGCATCAACATAAGAATTTACCCTTGGGGAAGAATGGAATATTGGGTTTTAAGGGCTTTAATTATTTCCGCATTATTCCACTATTCCATTATGACTTAGGCGGCTCGCTCGTCTCCCTCTTTGGTCGGAAGAAAGATCTCTCCCTTAAAGATCCATACCTTCACGCCGATGATCCCGTAAGTGGTCTTCGCCTCAGCCAGGCCATAGTCGATATCCGCCCGGAGGGTGTGGAGAGGGACCCGGCCCTCACGGTACCGCTCATGGCGGGCCATCTCTGATCCCCCGAGTCTTCCGGAGACCGCAATCTTAATTCCCTTTGCCCCTAACTTCATGGCAGAAGCCACCGATTTCTTCATCGCCCTCCGAAATCCAACCCGGCGTTCAAGCTGGAGAGCCACATTTTCTGCCACCAGCTGGGCATTAACCTCCGCCCGCTTCACCTCCTGAATGTTGATGATGATCTCCTTCCGGGTCATCTTTTGAAGCTCTTTACGGAGGTTTTCCACCTCCGCTCCCTTTTTTCCGATGATGATCCCGGGCCTGGCGGTCCAGATGGACACCTTGGCCTTTTTGGCCTTGCTCGCAGCCCGTTCGATCTCAATCTTTGAGACCCCGGCGTGGTGAAGTTTCTTTTTCAAATAGTCACGGACCCGTATATCCTCTATCAGAAGCTGGGGATAATCCTTTTCGGCAAACCAACGGGAATCCCAACCCTTGATAAACCCCAGTCGAAAACCTATAGGATGGACTTTTTGACCCAAGGCTTCTCTCCTTTCACTTTTCATCCAGGACGATGGTGATGTGACTCGTCCTTTTCCGGATGGTGGTAGCTCGACCCAGAGCCCGAGGGGTAAACCTTTTCCAGGTCGCCCCCTGATCCACCGAGATTTTCTTCACATAAAGGCGGTCGACATCGACCGTCTTCTTCTGTGTGGCGTTGGCAATCGCCGATTTCAACAACTTGACGATCACCCTGGCGGCCGCCTTCTTTGTGAACGACAGGATGTTAATGGCCTCATCGGAACCTTTGCCCCGTATCAGATCGGTCACCAATCTTGCCTTCCTAGGCCCCAAACGCACATATTTTAGTTTCGCCCTGACTTCCATTGTCTTCAACCTTTGCTTTTATGGAGTCTTTCCCTTAATCTTTGTCTTCCGGTCTCCTGAATGGCCGTGGAAGGTCCGGGTAGGGGAGAATTCCCCTAACTTATGACCGACCATCTCCTCGGTGACGAAGACCGGAATAAACTTTTTTCCATTATGGATGGCAAAAGTTAAACCAACCATCTCAGGAATGATGGTGGACCGCCTGGACCAGGTTTTAATAACCCTTCCTTCTCTCGACCTCCGGGCCTCCTCCACTCTCTTCTTCAAATGGGCATCCACATAGGGCCCTTTTTTAATTGATCGGGCCATCAATCTCTCCTCTTCAGGATGTATTTGTCTGTTCTCTTATTTTTACGTGTCTTCTTCTCCGGAACACCCCATGGAGTGCAGGGATGACGGCCTCCGGAGCTCTTTCCTTCGCCTCCGCCGAGCGGATGGTCTATCGGATTCATGGCCACCCCCCGGGTCACGGGACGCCAGCCCTGCCACCGGGTTCTTCCCGCCTTTCCGAAAGAGATATTTTCATGCTCGAAGTTGCTCACCTGTCCGATGGTGGCATAGCAGTCCTGGAGGACGAGCCGGACCTCACCCGAAGGAAGTTTGATATGGGCATATTTGCCTTCCTTTGCCATCAGCTGGCCGCTGGTGCCTGCGCTCCGGATGATCTGGCCTCCCTTTCCGATCTTCAACTCCACATTGTGGATCAGTGTGCCCGTCGGGATGTTTCGCAGGGGAAGGGCATTGCCGGGTTTGATATCGGCGCCGGAACTTGCCGTCACCTGATCTCCCACTTTCAGTTGATCCGGAGCCAGGATATACCGTTTCTCACCATCTGCATAATGGAGCAGGGCGATTCGGGCGGATCGATTGGGATCATACTCAACGGAAGCCACCTTCGCAGGGATCTCCCTCTTCTCCCTTTTGAAGTCGATGATCCGGTACATTCTCTTATGGCCTCCACCCCGGTGCCAGGCCGTGACCCTTCCATAGGAATTCCTGCCTCCGGTCTTCTTCAACGGACGAAGAAGGCTTTTCTCCGGCGAGGTGGAAGTGATCTCTTCAAAGGTGGATACGGTCTGAAACCGCTTTCCGGGAGAAGTCGGTCTGAATTTTTTAATACCCATAATTAACTCCATAATAGGAAGAATGGAATACTGGAATACTGGGTTATTAGAGACAAGTTGTTTCGTCTCATTCGAGATTGTTTTTTTCCCATTATTCCATCATTCCATTATTCCAATGTTCCAGAATCATAAATTAGGCTCCTTCGAAGAAATCGATACGGTCCCCCTCGCTCACGGTGACGACCGCCTTCTTCCAATCGGGCCTCTTTCCAAATTTCCTTCCCAGGCGCTTCATTTTGCCCAGGACATTAATGGTCCGGACATTGTTTACCTTGACCTTGAAGAGGTGTTCAACGGCCGACTGGATCTCGATCTTATTCGCATTCCGATCGACTTCGAAGACATATTGATGTCCCTCGTCTTTCTGGCGCGTGCTCTTTTCAGTGATCAACGGTCTTCGAATAATCCTCTGCGGCTCTTTCATGATGCAAACACCCCTTCTATTTTTTCAACAGCCGGGCTTAATAAAATCAGGTGTTCGTGATTCAAGATGTCATAGACATTGAGGCTGCCGTAACGGAGGACCTCAATGCCGGGAATATTTCGGGCCGATCGCTCCAGGAAAGTATGTTTATCATCGGTCACGATGAGGGCGTTCTCCACTTCAAACTTCTTCAGGATTTCAAGGACCCGCCGGGTTTTAAATCCCTCGAGGGGAAAAGCATCGAGAAGGATCAGTTTTTCTTCCTGGCGTTTTAAGCTGAGCGCAGCCCAGAGGGCGGCCCGTTTTGCCTTCTTGGGAAGAGAGAAGGAGTAATCTCTTGGCATGGGACCAAAGACGGTTCCCCCTCCCCTCCAGAGAGGGGAGCGTCGTGTTCCTGCCCGGGCTCTGCCGCTCCCTTTCTGCCTCCAGGGCTTTGCCCCTCCTCCGCGGACAAGGGCTCTGTTCTTGGTGGCCGCCGTGCCTTTTCTCCGGGAGGCCAGGTGGCTACGGACAGAATCATAAAAGAGGGAAGGGTTGACCTTCGCATCGAAGACCCGATCGTTCAGTTCGATCTCCCTCACCTTCTGATGGCTGATGTCATACACGGTTAATGTGCTCATCTTAACCCTTTCCTTACGCAGATGCTTCGGCAGATCCCTTCTTCTTTGTAGCGCTTCGGATGAGGACACATCCATGCTGACTGCCGGGAATGGACCCCCGCAGGAGGATAAGGTTCTGATCCCCCCTGACTTCCAGGACCTTGATATTCTGGATCGTCACCCGGCTATTTCCATGCTGGCCTGGCATCTTCATACCCTTAAAGACATGGTGAGGAAAGGTGGCCGATCCCACCGATCCTCCATGACGAAAATATTCATGCGTGCCATGAGACCCCGGCGAACCATGGAATCCATGCCGTTTCATCACGCCTGTAAACCCCTTGCCCTTGCTCAGGCCTGTCACATCGACGACATCACCGGGCTTGAAGAGAAGTCCGATGTTGATCTCCTGGCCCAACTCATACCCTTCTGTGCTCTCCATACGGAATTCCTTTATGTAGGTAACCGGAGCGGTCCCCGCTTTTTTGAAATGGCCGGCCAGAGGTCTCTTCACCCTCTTCTCATTCTTCGGAAGGAAACCGATCTGAAGGGCTTCGTAACCCTCTCTGTCTTGGGTCTTCTTCTGGGTAACCCAGCAAGGTCCGGCTTCAATCACCGTGACCGGAACGACAGAACCATCCTCCTGAAAGATCTGGGTCATTCCTATTTTCCTGCCGATAATTCCGAGCGTCCGTTTCATGGCCTTGGGATTCCTTATAGTTTGATCTCCACATCAATCCCGGCGGCCAGGTCGAGTTTCATCAGGGCATCGACGGTCTGCTGTGTGGGTTCGATGATGTCGAGGAGGCGTTTGTGGGTTCGAATTTCAAACTGTTCCCTCGATTTTTTATCCACATGGGGGGATCTCAACACGGTATAGCGATTGATCCTGGTCGGAATGGGGATGGGACCTGCCACACTGGCTCCGGTTCGTTGAACCGTATCCACAATCTCAGCCGTTGACTTATCTAACAGTTTATGGTCATAAGATTTAAGGCTGACCCTGATCTTCTGAGCTGTCATTCCCTTACCCCTTTCCTTTACTCCGTTAGAACGCCCCTGCATGGATGGCGGGGCGATTGTAGAAAACCCCGATTCCTTTTTGAGGATGGGGTTCAAAACCCCGCCTTTTCAAACGGGGGTTATTCGAGGACGTCGCTGATGACGCCGGCTCCCACGGTCCGCCCTCCCTCACGAATGGCAAACCGCAACTCCTTCTCCATCGCTATCGGC
>Ga0154725_1015_pt2 | contig 21342 bp, 18 predicted proteins | sample Rifle2008BG16ft_FD_105733 | JGI IMG/M metagenome (GOLD analysis project Ga0154725, IMG submission 105733) | Deltaproteobacteria bacterium RBG_16_49_23 | reverse complement strand
GGATTCTGGCTCTCAGCGGGTCTGGCGATTATTCTTTCGGGTCTTTTCGATCTTCTGGACGGGGTCATTGCAAGGAATTTAGGAAAGGTGACGATCTTCGGAAGCTTCTTCGATTCAGTGATGGATAGATATTCGGACCTTCTCCTCCTTCTGGCCTTAAGCATCCATTACCTGAGAGAGGGGAACTCCGGTCTGGTCATTCTCACCTCTGTGGTTGCCATCGGGACAGTCCTCATTCCCTATGTTCGGGCAAAGGCGGAGGCCCTCCGGATCTCCTGCCATATCGGGCTGATGGAGAGAGCGGAGAGAATCATCCTTCTCTCCCTGGGAACTCTTTTTAACTGGATGGAACCGGTCCTCTGGATCCTGGCCATCCTCACCCACTTCACCGTTCTTCACCGGATTTACGCTGTTTGGAAGGAACTCCGTGGAAACGAGGAACGATAAACAATGAACGATGAACAACAAACCGTCCAACGTTTTAAGATAACCTAAAAAAATCTCCCCTCCCCTGGGAGGCTGTTTCGTAATGTGGGAATTGGGATGTTTGTCATTCTGAACGAAGTGAAGAATCTAATGATTTCAACTGAATCGATCATAGAGATTCTTCGGCTATCCCCTCAGAATGACATTACGACACAGTCTCTGGCGGGAGGGGATAAAGGGGAGGGGGAACCAAAATAAGACCAATTTGTCCACCCCCACCCTCACCCTCCCCCGTCAAAAGGGGGAGGGAATTTTAGGTGAATTTCAAATATTTTTTACTTAATGTTTATTGTTCCTCGTTCATAGTTCATAGTTCATCGTTTGTCCCTTGCCATTTCATGGATTTCACTCAGGAGGACGGGCACGAACTCTGATTCTTTCACCTTTCTTACCACTTTTCCCTTTTTGAAGAGCAACCCTGTCCCTTTGCCTCCGGCGATCCCGATGTCCGCCTCTTTCGCCTCGCCTGGGCCATTGACCACGCACCCCATGATGGCAAGGGTCATGGGAAAAGTTATCTTTCGAACCTCTTTCTCTACTTTCCCTAAAAGACGGCTGAGGTCAATTTCACATCGGCCGCAGGTCGGGCAGGAGATGATTTCAACACCCCTCTCCCGAACCTTTAAAGCCCTCAATATCTCATACCCTACACGGACCTCTTCAACGGGATCTCCGGTCAATGAGACCCGGAGCGTGTCTCCGATCCCCTCATTGAGAAGAAGTCCGATCCCGATGGCGGATTTAACCACTGCTCCCGAGCCCCTTCCCGCCTCCGTAATTCCGAGATGGAGCGGATAATCGGATTTCCGGGAGAATAACCGGCAGGCTTCCACTGTTTTCAAGACATGGGATGCCTTTAAAGAGACTTTGATAAGATTAAAATCGAGATCTTCCATATATTCAATTGCCCGGAGGGCGCTTAATACCATGGCCTCAGAGGTTGGCCCTCCGAAACGCTTCAGAAGATCTTTTCCAAGGGAACCGGCATTCACTCCGATCCGGATCGGGATCGAACGGCTCTTCGCCTCCTCGACGACTGCCTTCAAGCGGTCCCTTCCTCCGATATTTCCGGGATTGATGCGAAGTCCGTCCGCTCCATGTTCCATGGATATCAGAGCCAGCCGATAGTTGAAGTGGATATCTGCAATAAGGGGAATTTTTATTCTTTTCTTGATCCGGGCGATGGCCCGGGCCGCCTCCTCATCCGGGACTGCCACCCGGATGATTTCACAGCCTGCCTCCTCAAGGCGCCGGATCTGATTCACCGTCTTTGGGATATTCCGCGTATCGGTCTTTGTCATCGACTGGACGGAGACAGGCGCCTCCCCTCCAACTTGAACGGAGCCAATCGATATCTGGCAGGTCTTTCGACGTTGAATCATAAGATAAAAAAGTGGTCAAGGGTTCCAGGATTCAAGGATTCAAGTATCAGAAAAGAATTTATCTTGAACTATTGTACCCCTCGACCCCTTGGACCCTGGAATCCTGGAACCCTTTTTTCCTGCTTCTCCGCTCCTCCGCAATAAAATAGAGTGTGGGAATGAAGACCAGCGTAAGAAACATCGAGACCATGAGGCCGCCGATCACGGCAATGGCCAGAGAGGCGTTCGTCTCAGCGCCCTCTCCGAATCCAAGGGCCATCGGGGCCAGCCCGAAGACCGTTGTGAGAGAGGTCATCAGGATCGGCCTGAGCCTCACCCTGCCGCCCTGCAGGACGGCCTCCATTAATTCCATTCCCTCTTCCTTTCGGAGCCGGTTGATGTAGTCGATCAGGATAATCGCATTACTGACAACAATACCGACCATCATGATAATCCCGATGAAGGAGATCACGCTCAAGGTGTTTCCAGTCAGAAAGAGAGCCCAGATGACGCCGATAATTCCCAGGGGCACAGAAAACATAATCAGAAAGGGATGGAGCAGAGAGGCAAATTGTGAGGCCAAAACCATATAGACCAGAAGGATAGCAAGTCCCAAAGCAAAGAAGAGAGTCCGGAAGGCATCCTTCTGCTCCTGCCGGGCTCCTTTGAGCTGAATGGAGAAACCCTCCGGGATCTTCATCTGCGAGATCTTTTTCTCAATCTCCGCAGCGATCGAGCCGAGGTCTCTTCCGCTCGTATTGGCCGTCACAAAAACAATCCTTTGCTGATATTTCCTCTCTAATTGCGCGGGGGAAGTGGTCTTCACCACATCAGCCACATTCCCCAGAGGCACCACCTTTCCGCCTGATACGGGAAGGGGAATACGATGGAGATCTTCCGGATGGAGCCTGTCCTCCTCGCGGAGCCGGACTCTCACCTGATGCTCCCGGCCTGTCTTGGGATCGACAAAGATGGATGCCTCAATGCCCTCGATCGCTCCTCTTACGTTCTCAGCGACCTGAAACGTGGTGAGTCCCAGGCTGGATAGGCGGTCCTGCCGAAACTTAATCTGATATTCCGGCAGTCCCTCCTCCCGACCGATCTGGATGTCGGTCACTCCCCGGACCTCCCTGAGAATTCCATCCACTTCTCTGGCCAAACGGTTTCCTGAGGCCAGATCAAAGCCAAGGATCTCCACGCTGATCGGTTCATCGGCGCCAAAGCTAATCACACGGGAGACGATCCCTCCAGGAAAGACGGTGATGATGGTTCCGGGAATGTTTCTGACCTTCTCCCTGAGAGAGCGGGCAATAACCTCCGAAGATCTCTCTCTTTCCGACTGATCGAGGAGCATGAGCGAGGCGTTTGCAGTATGGGGTCCGGCAAACCTTCCGCTGAAGATCACCGACCTTCCCCTGCCTGAGCCTGCCCTTGCCCAGAGAGATTTCAATTCAGGAACCTCTGAGAAGACGATCTCCTCCACTTCCCCGACCACCTTTTTGGTCTCTTCGAGAGAAGATCCCACGGCAAGTCTCATCGACATCCTCACCTGGCCTTCGTCCGAAGTCGGAAAAAATTCAGTCCCGATGAGGGGAATCAGGAAGAGTGATCCTGCAAAAACAACCACCACACCCGAGACGACCAGTTTGCGATGGGACAGGGCAAATTGGAGAGTATTCTGATAGAGCTCATCCAGCCATAGAAAGAGGGGCTGGGTCTTGAGTAGAATCCTCTGACTCCATGAAGGCTTCTCCCTCGGTTTCTTCGGCCGAAGAAATTTTGCGGTGAGAAGCGGGATGAGAGTCAGTGAATCGAAAAGGGAGGCGAGGAGAGAGAAGGCAACCGTATAAGCCATCTGAACGAATAACAACGCCGCAATCCCCTTCACAAAAGCCAGGGGGAGAAAGACGATGATGCTCGTAAGGGTGGCCGCAATCACCGGTTTACTCACTTCGGAGGCTCCTTTGTAGGATGCCTCCTCCGGAGATTCACCCCGCTCAAGATGCCGGTTGATATTCTCCAGGACGACAATGGCATCATCCACCAGCCGGCCAACGCCCAGGGCCAGTCCTCCCAGAGTCATGATGTTGAGGGTGAACTTTCCGAAATGGAGCATTACAAAGGTGGCAATAATTGAGATGGGGATGGAATGGGCAATGATCACAGTGCTTGTCACATTTCTGAGGAAGAGGAGGATGATGACCACGGCGAGAAGGGCTCCCATCATGGCCTCTTTCTGAAGGTTCTGGATCGATTTCCTGATGAAGGTGGACTGGTCCGACACAACCTCAAGAGAGACCCCCTTGGGAAGTTCCTTCTTGATCTGAGGTATAGCCTTGAGGACTTGATCCACGACAGAGACGGTATTGCCACCGATCTGCTTCTGAACTCCGATGACGACCCCTTTTACGCCATTGACATGGACCTCTGACTGTATGTCCTCGTATCCTTCCTTCACTTTTCCGATGTCCCTCAACCTGATCGGATTCCCGTTTTGATGAGAAACGACGATCTCCTCCAGATCCCTGACTTCCGCAGAACGGCCAAGGGTGCGGACGCTGTATTCCCTCTTCCCGGTATTGAGACTTCCTCCTGGCCGGTCCATATAGCCTGCCTTGACTGCCTGAGCCACTCTGTCCAGGGGAAGGTTCAATCTCTCCAGTTTCGACCGTTCCACCTCCACCTGGATCTCTCTCACCTGCCCGCCGAAGACATTGGCTGAGGCTACCCCCTTCAGATTCTCCAGCCTCGGGGCGATAAAATCTTCTCCCAGTTCACGCAACTGGTAATCCTCCAGGGGACCGGTGACAGCGAGGACGATGACCGAAATCTGGGAAGGATCGAACTTGATGATGATGGGCTGTTTCGCTTCTTCCGGAAAGACGTCTAAAATTTCATTGATGTTTCGCTGGATATCCGTGGACGCAATATCGAGATCTGTTCCCCAGTAGAATTCAACGGTGACGACAGAAAACCCTTCCCTTGAACGGGAGGAGACATGGCGGACATTCTGGATGCGGCTGACCCTCTTTTCGATGGGTCGTGTGAGGGTGATCTCCACATCCTCTGGACTTGCCCCGGGATAGTCGGTCACCACGGAGACAACAGGATAGGAGATTTCCGGGAAAAGATCAATGGCAAGGTCGGAGAAGGCGATGATCCCGAGCAGGATGATCCCGATGGCTGCCATGAAACGGGCGACAGGATTCTTGAGGGAACCCCGGATGATGTCCATATAATTTCAACTCCCTTCGATCACCCGGACCGTGGAGCGGTCTTTGATCAACTCCTGCCCTTTCACAATCACTTGATCTCCTTCGGAGGCCCCTTCAAGAATCTCGATATATTGATCCTGTTCATATCCGGTGACCACCGGCCTCCGTATGGCCTGATTTCCATTCAGGATGAAGATGACTTTCGATCCGCCCTCCATTACGACCGCATATCTCGGAATGACAAGGGCGCGGGGTTTTTCGAGGAGGACCACCTCGATCCGTGCATACATACTGGGTTTGAGCAGCCGGCCAGGATTGGGAACCTCAATCTCCGCCTGAAGGGTCCGGGTTGCGGGTTCCAGGGCGCTGGAAATCCGTGCGATTCTCCCCTCGAAGATCTTCCCGGGGAAGGCTTCGGTCCTGATCTTTGCTTTCATCCCCGTTTTGAGGAGAGGGATGTCCTTTTCCATGACATGAGCGACCACCTTTAATGTATCGGTGTGGATGAGGCATACAATGGGGGTGGAAGGTGAGACGAGGGCGCCTGTGTCCATGTACTTCCGGCTGATCTCGCCCGAAAAGGGAGCGACGATCTGTGTATGCTGAAGCCGGATCTTCTCCTGAGCCAGGATCGCCTCGGTCTCCTTTAATTTCGCCTGAGTCGCCTCCCTCACTTCCTGTCTGGCCCCTTCCCTTAGCAATTTCAGATGCTCCCGGCTCGAAGCGAGCTGTGATTCGGCAACCGTAAATTCCATCTCCGAGGTATCCCACTCCTTCTTTGAGATGACTTGCCTCTTATAGAGGGCTTCCATTCGCTCCCTGTGAAGCCTTGCGTTTTCGAAACGGGACTGGGCCCCTTTGACCGCCTCTTCGGCCTGACGCAGATCCTCAGTCCTTGCTCCTGCTTCGATCTCGGTAAGCTGAGCCTTTGCCTGGGCCGCCCGGGCCTCCATCTCCCTCACTTTCTGGAGGTAATCGGTACGGTCTATCTGTGCGATTGTCTGCCCCTGCCTGACGGAATCTCCAAGATGGACATGGATCCGCTCCAGATATCCGGAGACCCTTGGAAAAAGATCGACCTGCATCAATGGGGTGACATCCCCGGTCATCGAGATGGAATAGATGAGCGGCCTGGAGAGGACAGCAGAGACCTGGACGGGAATCTCTCCCCGCTTCGTCCTCTGAGGCGCAGCCTTCTTCTGTGTCAGCGCCCATCCCCGAAAGAGGGCAAACCCCACAACAAGGAGGATGAGAGCGAGCAGAAACCATCTCCATCTTTTATTGATCTTGTTCATGTCCCTTGCTCCCATGAGGCCAAATAGCGGTCCTGCTCTTCCGTGAGCCGGTCTATTTCGATGCCCATCGAAAGGAGTTTCATCCGGGCGATCTCCTGATCAATCGATTCCGGAACCGGATAGACCCTTCGCTCCAGGGTCTGGTGATGTTTGACCAGATATTCGGCTGAAAGAGCCTGGTTGGCAAAACTCATGTCCATCACGCTGGAGGGATGGCCTTCTGCGGAGGCAAGGTTGATCAGCCTTCCCTCTCCCAGGAGATAGACCCTCCGGCCATTCTCGAGATGAAACTCTTCGACAAAGTCACGGATCTCTTTTTTCGAAACCGTGATCTCGCCGAGCCCGATCAGATCGAGTTCTACATTGAAGTGGCCCGAATTGGCGACAATGGCCCCATCTTTCATCTTCAGAAAGTGCTCCTTCCGTATTACGCCCACATTTCCTGAAACCGTGCAGAAAATATCTCCCGTCTCAGCAGCTCCGGCAATGGTCATAACGCGAAAACCATCCATCACGGCTTCCAGGGCTCTCAGGGGACTGACCTCTGTGACGATCACGTTCGCTCCCATTCCTTTGGCCCTCATGGCCAGGCCTTTTCCGCACCACCCGTAACCTGAAATGACAAAGTTCGACCCTGCTATCAACCGGTTGGTCGCCCGGAGAATGCCATCGATCGTGGACTGTCCAGTTCCATACCGGTTATCGAAGAAGTGCTTCGTCTCCGCATCATTGACGGCAATCACGGGAAATCTCAAAACCCCGTTGCGCTCCATGGAGCGAAGCCGGATCACACCGGTCGTTGTCTCCTCGGTTCCGCCGAGCAATCCTCTGATCATCTCTTCCCTTCTGGCTGCCGGAAGCCCTTTTACCCAGCTCCGCAATGAGGGAATGAGGTCGTTCCATTTTTCGAGGGCAATGAAGTGAAGGGAGGAGACGAGGTCCGCCCCATCATCCATGGTGAGATTGGGAAAGAAAGCCAGCGCCTGCCGGATGTGTTCGTAATAGGTTTCGCTGTTCTCGCCTTTGATGGCAAAAACAGGAATATTTAACTCCTTGACCAGGTAGGCGGCCACATCATCCTGCGTGCTTAACGGATTGGAAGCGCAGAGGCTAAGCTCCGCTCCGCCGGCCAGCAAGGTCCTCATCAGAGCCGCTGTCTCCGTTGTCACATGGAGGCAGGCGGAGAGCCGGATTCCCCTGAGGGGCTTCTCCTTCTCAAAGCGGCTTCTGATCAGCTTCAAAACAGGCATGGCCATCTCCGCCCATTCCATCCGGAGACGGCCCTTCTCCGCCAATGAAATATCCTTGATGTCGTAATTCATGGTTTCCTCATCAAATCGATACGATCGTTAAGCTTCTGTAATATATTCGCCCCCTGGATTTTTCACCCTATCTCCTCATCACCCTATCTCCCTATCACCCCATCTTGTTTTATTCTACAGTTTTGCTGCTTTTTTCAATTCGTCTGCCCGGTGGGCCTTCTCCCATGTGAATCCGGGTTCGTTTCGACCGAAGTGGCCATAACATGCGGTCCGTTTGTAAATGGGCTTGAGAAGGTCGAGATATTGAATGATGGCCTTGGGTCTCAGGTCGAAGAGCTCCATGGCAATCCTGGCGATCTCATCCGGGGGAATCTTATAGGTCCCGGAGGTATCGATCATGAAGGAGACGGGTTTTGCCTTTCCGATGGTGTAGGCAATCTGAACCTCGCATTTTTCAGCCATCCCCGCGGCCACGATGCTCTTCGCAACGTGTCTGGCCATATAGGAGGCGCCCCGGTCCATCTTCGATGGGTCTTTCCCTGAGAAACAGCCTCCTCCGTGGCTTCCCACACCACCGTAAGTATCGACGATGATCTTTCTGCCGGTCAGGCCGCAGTCCGCTTTGGGGCCTCCCTGGACGAACCGCCCGGTGGTATTGATATAATACTTTGTGTTCTTATCCAGCAGTTCCGGAGGAATCGTTTTAAGGATCACCTCTTCGAGGATTCCCTCTTCCAGCGTCTTGTAGGTCACCTTATCCGAATGCTGGGCTGCAATGACGACGGAATTCACCCGGACCGGTTTATTATTGATATATTGAATGGTTACCTGAGATTTTCCGTCCGGTCTTAAAAAATCAAGGATCTTCTTCTTTCTCACTTCTGCCAGCCGTCGGGTCAGACGATGAGCATAGATGATGGGCATGGGCATCAATTCCGGGGTCTCGTTGCAGGCATATCCGAACATCAATCCCTGATCCCCTGCTCCCTGCTCATGGTCCTTTGTCTCTTCGACCCCCAGGGTGATGTCGGGCGACTGCTCATCGATCGAGGTAAGGACGGCGCAGGTCTCCCAGTCAAACCCCATGGCAGAGTCATTATATCCGATCTCTTTGATCGTTTCGCGGACGATGGCGGGCATATGAACATAACAGGAAGTCGAAATCTCGCCTGCGATGATGGCCATTCCTGTGGTCACCATTGTCTCGCAGGCAACCCGCGCCTGAGGATCCTGTGCGATGATGGCATCCAGGATGGCGTCGGAGATTTGATCCGCCACCTTATCCGGATGCCCCTCGGTGACGGATTCAGAAGTGAATAAGAAGTCTGTCATTGACATAACGTTTTCCTCCTTGTGGGTTTACCCCGTTAGAAGGCCCCAGCCTTTCTAACGGGGTTTATGTTTTTAACTCTTCTGCGATCGATCTGCCGAAATCCTCCGAAAATCTTTCGGCCATCCATCGCCGGACATGCCGTTTGATTTCCGTTGCCGTGGCGCATTGGAACAATCTTTCCGCCAGGGATCTCGTCTCCTCTGCCTCCACCATGCGAAGGACCTTCTTCACCTTTGGAATGGCAACCGGATTCATACTGAACTCCTCCAGCCCCAGCCCCAATAAAACTAACACATAGGCAGGCTCAGCGGCCATCTCCCCGCAAATGGCCACGGGAATGCCCACACGTCGGGCGGACAGGACCACGCTCCGGACGATTCTTAAGATGGCAGGGTGAAGGGGCTCGAAGAGATAGGAGACATGCTCATTGATACGGTCAACGGCCAAAGCGTACTGAATGAGATCATTCGTCCCGATGCTGAAGAAATCGACCTCGCGAGCCAGAATATCGGCGGTGACCGAGGCGGAGGGAATCTCAATCATCGCTCCGACCTTGATTCCCCGGTCAAAAGGAACCTTTGCCCGGATCAACCCCTTCCTGACCTCTTCGAGGATGGCTTTCGCCCTCCGGATCTCTTCAATCCCGGAGATCATCGGAAAGAGGATCCTCAGTTTCCCGTGAGCGCTGGCGCGCAGAATTCCGTTCAGCTGGGCTTTAAAGATGTCGGTCTCCTTGAAGCTGAACCGGATGGCCCTCAGTCCCATGGCGGGATTCATCTCATTGTTCTTTGAATAACCATCAAGAAATTTATCTCCCCCGATGTCCAGTGTGCGGATCGTGGCGACACCGGGAGAGATGTTTTCCACGATCTTCCGATAGGTTTGATAATGTTCATCCTCGGTGGGCAGATCTTTCCGGTTGAGGTAGAGAACCTCGGTCCGGTAGAGACCGATTCCTTCCGCGCCGTGGCTTTTGGCAGAAGGGATCTCTTCCACCATTTCGATATTGGCCTGAAGATGAATGCGGACCCCATCCCTCGTCTCCGCCGGCAGGGAGGCGTATTTCAGGACCTCCCGTTCCAGTAATTTGACCCGCTTCCTCCTCTCCAAAAAGGATTCGGAGATCTCTTCGGTCGGATTGATGACCACCTTTCCCGCTTCCCCGTCGATGATCAACAGATCCCCTCCATTGATGAGGGAGGTGGCCGCCTCCAATCCCACCACAGCGGGAATGCCCAGGGAGCGGGCAAGGATGGCGGTATGAGAAACCCTTCCGCCAATATCCGTGACAAAGCCGGCCACATGGTTCAATCGCATCTGGAGGGTATCGGCGGGGGAGAGATCATGCGCCACCACGATCACCTTTCCTTTGATCTTGGTGATGTCATCATGCTTCCTTCCCATGAGGTTCCGGAAGATCCTCGCTGCGACATGGTGGAGGTCGCTCCTCCGTTCCCTCAAATATTCGTCTTCAATCGCATTAAAGACGGCATCCAGTTTTCCAAGGGTGAGATCCAGGGCCCATTCCGAATTGATCTTTCTCTTCCGGATATTCTCGACCGTGTTCTGGATGAGCATCTCATCGTCCAGGATCATCATGTGGACATCGAGGATAAAAGCGTGCTGCCTCACCATCGGGTCCAGAATCTTCTCCTTGACCTCCTGCAACTGTTCCCTGGCTTCCTCAATTGCCTTATAAAACCTTTCCACCTCTCCATCCACATGGGAGGGATGGATCCTCTTCTGGGGAAGACGGACCTTGAATCGTTCAACCAGATAGGCCCTTCCGGTGATGATTCCCGAAGAAGCGCCAATGCCATGGATGACTTTGTTAATCTGCTGTTGAATGGCCATCCTTATTCCTCACCGAACTTATTTTCAAACAATTTGCCCAGAATATGAACTGCCTGTTCCGCATCTTTTCCTTCAACCTTCAGCGTGATCCTGGTTCCCTTGGCAGCCGCTAACATCAGAATCCCCATAATGGACTTTCCGTTCACTTCCAACCCGTCCTTCTCAATACTCACATCCGAAACAAACCGATTGGCCGTTTTCACCAGAAGGGCGGCCGCCCTCGCATGAAGCCCCAGCTTATTCCTAATGGTGAAGGTCCGAACTCCCATCTCCCCGTTTCCACCCTTTCCACATGCCCTTGTCCGCACAGGGAACGGTTTTAAACCGTTCCCTACTTCTTCTCCACCCTTTTTTTAAGCACCTCGCTGGCCAGGTTGATATTTCTCTGGCCGTAATCGGTAATGAAAGCGGCCAGCGATTCGAGGTCCATATTGTCCTGGTAGGTCGCCAGTTTCAACAACATGGGCAGGTTGACCCCTGTGATCACCTCAATCCTCTTCTCTTCCAGGAAAGAGAGGCTGATGTTGGACGGGGTTCCTCCATACATATCGGTCAGGATCAATATCCCTCCTCTTCCCTCCACCCTCCGTATGGCGGCGATGATCTTGTTCCGGATCTCCTCCGATCCTTCCCTGGGATCGATCGATACGGATTGAAACTGCTTCAGCTCTTCTCCCACCACCAGCTTGGCGGCAGCGATCAACTCCTCTCCCAGACGGCAATGTGTAACCACGATGACTCCCACCATCTCTCTCACCCTCTCTCTGCGTCGCGGTGACGCACGGATAAAAGCACGCCTTCCTTCGCCATTTCATCCCGCAGCATCTCAACCAGCCGGTTGACAATGACGATGGACCGATGCCTTCCGCCTGTGCATCCCACGCCGACCGTCAAATGGGTTCTCCTCTCCCGGAGATAGAAGGGAAGGAGGAACCGGATGAACTCCCGGGTTCGTTTGAGAAACTCCTTTGACTCCTCCCACTGTAAAATATACTCGGCCACTCTGGGATCATCCCCTCTTAACCGTTTCAGTTCTTCCACGAAATAGGGGTTGGGCAAAAAACGGACATCGAACAGCAGATCCGCCTCGTAGGGGACCCCGAAACTATATCCGAAAGAGAGAAGAGTCACGGTCAGTTGTCCTCCCTGCGATCCCTCCTGGGCATACTGCTGGATCTTCTCTTTCAGTTCGTGGACATTGAACTGCGAGGTATCGATGATCTGATTGGCCATATCCCTTATCCCCCCGAGCCGCTCTCTTTCGACACGAATCCCTTCCAGGATCGAACCTCCTAAAGCCAGAGGATGCTGACGCCGTGTTTCACTGAAACGTCTCATCAGGATGGGATCGGAGGAGTCCAAGAAGAGAATCTCAATAGAGTAACCCGATTTCCGGAGGTCTTCAATGATCTTCCTTGAATCCTCAAAGAAATCGATCCCCTCCGGTCCGGAGGCCGGATGGGAGTCCGCTCCCCGGATATCCTCCACCACAGCCACTCTGGAAATTTTTCCGCCGGACTGCCCGCAAAGTTCGAGAAACTTGGGTAAAAGAAGGATGGGAAGGTTGTCCACGCAATAGAAGCCAATATCCTCTAAGGCCTTAATGGCCGTTGTTTTCCCCGATCCGGAAAGACCGCTGATGAGAATAACCCGGAGGCTCTTCACTCCACCTCGCCTTCGACTTCAAGTTTATTGACCCCTTTCTCCTCCATCCTTCGAAGGAGTTTTTTCTCAAATTCCAGCGCTGAATCGTATCCCATCACTTTGAGAAGGTGATTGCGGGCAGCCACTTCGATGATGGTCGTTAAATTCCGGGCGGGTGTGACCGGGATTCTCAACATCGGAAGTTCAACCCCCAGTACCGTATATTTCTCCTCCTCAAATCCAAGACGGTCATATTCCTGCCGCGTATCCCATTCGACCAGCTCCACGACTAACTCGACTTTCTTCTGTTCCCGGATCGCCTCCACGCCGAAAAGGCTCCGGATATTGATAATCCCGAGTCCCCGAATTTCCATATGGTGTTTGATGACCTCAAAGCCGCTTCCGATCAGAGTGTTGGGGGGCCGTTTCTGAATAGAGACCATATCATCCGCCACCAGCCGGTGGCCCCGGAGAATGAGATCAAGGGCGCATTCACTCTTTCCGATGCCGCTCTTACCGAGGATAAGGACACCGACCCCGAAGACATCCATGAGCACGCCATGAAGGTTCTGTGTCGAAGCCAGTCTCTCCTCTAAAAACTTGGTGACCCGGTCGATGAAATCGGTAGAGTTGAGGCTGGTTCGGAAAAGTGGAATGCCCTTCTCATCGGCTTCCCTGAGAAGAATTTCGGGAATCTCAAGGTTGCATGTCACCACCAGGCAAGACAGAAGGAGGTTGCCTATCTGCCGGATGATTTCCTTCTGGAGGTCGGGAGCAAGCGTCTGGAAGTAACCCGCCTCGGTATTTCCAAAGACCTGAAGTCGCTCGGGATTGATAAATCGGGTGAAACCGGCCATGGCCAATCCCATCTTTTGAATCTGGGGGTGAGTAATCCTTTTCTTCAATCCCTTTCGTCCCGCCATCAGGGTCAAACCGAGGCGAAACTCTCCATCCTGTTCCAACTCTTGAACCACAAGATCGCTCATGCCCTATCCCCAAGGTTAGATTTCAAAATTTCGGCATATCCCCAACCTGTCCTTAACGGACCTCAACTGCCTTCTGATTTTCTGATTCCCCGATACCCTGATTTATAAGTGACTAATACCTTTCATCCTCATCGGAGATGATCTGGAAAATCTCTTTCTGAGTTTTGGCTCCCATCAGTTTTTTCTTGAAAGAAGGGTCTTTCAGCAGCCTGGCAATCCGGCCGAGAAGGTTAAGGTTCTCCACGGCCGAATTCTCCGGAGCCATCACCATAAAGAAAATCTGGCAGGGTCGATGATCGATGGCATCGAAGTCCATCCCGTGCGTCGAACGTCCAAAGGAGACGAAGAAATGTTTCAACCTCTTCAAACGCCCATGCGGAATCGCCACCCCTTCCCCTATTCCGGTGGATCCCAGCCTCTCCCTCTCAAGAAGAACCTGCATGAGTTCCCCGGAGGAAGTCACGCCGCATGGTTTGATCAGGACTTCGGACAGCTCTCTTAAAACGGAGAGTTTATCCGTTCCATTGAGTTCCGGGATGACCCACTCCTCTTTTAAAAAGTCCAGAAGTTTCATGCCTTCCTCTTCGCTTTCCCCTATTCGGGAGAAGGCTCAATCCATTCGTAGTCGCCGTTTTTCCAATGGAGGGCATTCATCTCGCCGGAGTGGGAATTGATAAAGAAGAGGTAGGTTTTTCCTGAAAGTTTCAACTGGGCCATCGCTTCTTCGAGAGACATGGGTTTGGCAGGGATGCGTCTTCTTCGGATAAGGGAAGAGACACCTTCCTCCCGGATCCTTCCGGTTGATAGCCCTCTCCCACGGGGAGCCAGTTCCGGGGAGGGGAGGGCCCCTCTTTTCTTCTTCACCTTTTCCCGTCGCTCGCGGATCTGACGATCCATCTTATCAACCATTTGATCGATGGCCGCATAGAGATCCCGATCTCTCCCCTCGCTATTGATGGGCAGGCCGTCTCCTGCGATGGTAAGCTCCGCGGAATGGCGGAATTTTTCAACAGAGAGAACGACATGAGCTTCTCTTGGATTCTCAGCGAATTTCTCCAGCCTCTGGACTTTTTCCTTCACATAGTCCTTTACCCCTTGATCGGCTTCCATATGTCTGAATGTCACGGAAATCTGCATCGGCACTCTCCTTTACCCCGTTAGAAATAATCCCCTGCTCGGTTTCGAGTCTCAACGACTGGGGTTTCTAACGGGGTTTATCGTTCATCGTTCATCCTGCATCTTGTATCTTCCAACTTCATAACTCCCCCTCGCCCCCGTCATAACTCCCCCTTCCCCCTCTTATCTTAAGAGGGGGAAGATGGATGTGGGCGTTAGATTGAGGGGGTTGGGGGGTGTTATTATTCTGGATTCATTGTTCATCGTCCATCGTTCATTGTTTAACTATCAAACCACTCTCCTCCGTTCGCTTGAGGAAAGGATCTTCATCATCTCACGATATTTCGAAATCGTCCTCCGGGCAATATGGATGTTTCTCTCCTTCAGCATCTGGACCAGTTTCTCATCGCTGTAGGGCTTCTTCGGATCTTCCCTGACAATGATCTCCCGCAGCAGGCTCTTGACGCTTTCGGAAGCCATGGCCTCCCCTTGCATGGAGGGAATGCCGGCATTGAAGAAGTATTTTAATTCATAAATTCCCTGAGGGGTATGCATATATTTGTTGTTGGTCACCCGGCTGACGGTGGATTCATGCATCTGAATATCTTCCGCTACATCCCGCAGGACGAGAGGCTTGAGATACTGAATCCCCTGATCCAGGAAGTCCTTTTGAAATTTGACGATGCTTTTGGCCACCTTGTAGATCGTTCTCTGGCGTTGATCAATGCTCCGGATCAGCCAGAGGGCGGAGCGAAGCTTCTCCTGAATATATTTCCGGTCATTCTGTTGGGCGTCACGGCCCTCGGCGAGGATACGGCGGTAATAAGAATTGACTCTTAATCGGGGGACCCCTTCATCGTTGAGGGAAATCACATACTCCCCTTCCACCTTATAGACATAGACATCGGGAATGATCTCCTGGGCGACTTCGCTTCCATAGGCCCTTCCGGGTTTGGGCTCCAATCTCGAGATGAGGGAGGCGGCCCGATTTACCCGCTCGAGGGAGAGGCCCATGCGCTTGGCAATCGCCGGATAGTTCCGATTCTTCAACAGGGCGAGATGCTCCAGAATGATCTTTTCTGCAATGGGATCCCGATTGGATAACTGGTTTAGCTGAATGAGGAGACATTCCTTCAAATCCCTGGCGGCTACTCCGGCCGGATCGAACTGCTGTATCTTGCGAAGGGCCCCTTCTACCACCTCAGATGGAAGACCCACTTCAGCGGTGATCTCTTCCAGGGGCATCTTCAAATATCCGTCCTCATCCAGGTTTCCGATGATCCATGTCCCTGCATGTTGTTCCTCTTCGGTTAAATGGGAGAGTTGGAGTTGCCAGCGGAGGTGGTCGAAAAGCGTTGCGCTCTTGGTTAGGAAGTTTTCAAAAGAGGGCCTCTCGTCGCTGTCCCCCTCCTTCTGTCTGGTCAGAGAGGTGAGGTTGGAATTCTCAAGATAATTTTCCCAGTCGAATTCATCGGCCCCCTCTCCTTCTCCTTTTACTTCAGCGGTATGCTCCGGGGTGGATACCGGTTCTTCGACCTTTTCACTTGTGCCCTGCTCTTCTTCATCAAAGGACTCTTTTCCTTCCTCAAGCTCTTCAAGAAGAGGATTCTCCTCCATCTCCTGGCTGATCATGTCCACCAGTTCCAGCCGCGTCAACTGAAGAAGTCGTATCGCCTGCTGGAGCTGGGGAGTGATCACCAGTTGCTGGACGAGTTTAGGTGCCAACTTGAGTTCTAAGACCATCTCATTCGAATAAAGGGCCCGGGCTTTTCTCCCCGGCCTCTTTTATCTCCTCTGCCTTAATCCGGTGCCTTTCGTCTAATCGAAACCCATCTCCCAGATAGATCTTTTTTGCTTTGGGGCTTCGGGCAATCTCCTCCGGGGTCCCTGACTCTAACAGGTTGCCTTCGTTCAGGATATAGGCGCGATCGCAAACCCCCAATGTTTCTCGAACACTATGATCTGTAATTATAATTCCGATATCCTTCGATTTCAATTGACGGACAATGGCCTGAATATCCAGGACTGCAATGGGATCGATCCCGGCAAAGGGTTCATCCAGAAGGATGAAAGAGGGGGATAACACCAGCGCCCGTGTAATCTCCACTCTTCTCCGCTCTCCTCCTGAAAGGCTATAGGCTTTCTGTTTTCGAAGGGGAGAGAGACCCAACTCATCCAAAAGCTCCTCCAACCGGTCCCGCTTCTCCTCTTTTAAGAGGGGCAGGGTCTCCAGGATCGCCATCAGATTTCCTTCCACGGTCAGCTTTCTGAAAACGGATGGCTCCTGTGGAAGGTAACCGATTCCCTTTCTCGCCCGCAAATACATGGGAAGGGCGGTGATCTCCTCCCCGTTGAGATAGATCTTGCCTCCACTGGGAGTAAGAAGTCCGACGATCATATAGAAGATGGTGGTCTTTCCTGCGCCATTGGGCCCCAGCAGGCCCACCACTTCGCCTCCATCGATCTCAATGCTGACCCGATCCACCACCTTCCGGCGATGAAATGATTTAGTTAACTGTTCACATACGAGATGGGACATCCTTATGACCTATCAATGTGTAGTGACCAATGACCAATAACCATTCATTAACACAATTTGAAAAATGACAATTGCCCATTGCCCATTGGACATTGATTATTGCTTCTTCCTCTCTTCTTTTGAGGAAGGGACGATGGTCGTGGTGACCCGGCTTCCCTTTCCTCCTTCCACATAACTTCGTTCTTCGTCAACCAGGTAGATGACCCGCTCCCCCCGGACAATATTATCTCCCTCGCGAATCACGGCTTCCCCGTCGAGGACGATCTTATTCTCATTCTGGAAAAAGGTGGCCTTCTGGCAGGTCGCCCTTCGATCCAGTTGCACGATCCTGACATTTCCTGTGGCAACGATCTCTTTGATCTTTTTCATTTCCGTATCGTAGTGGACGACCACGAGGTTGGCGTAAAGGGTGGCTTCCTCCTGTTTGGCGACGACATTTCCTTTAAAGGCGACCCGGTTCTGTTTCTGATCTCCTTCGACGGTGTCAGAGGTAATTTCAATGGGAGAGCGGGAAGTCATAAACCCGAATCCCTTGGCAGAACCGGCCTTCTTCTCCTGGGCCCCTCCGGGTGTGAAAAAGAGAATGAGAAAGAGAAAGACGCAGAAAAGTCCAACCCCTTTGCCCGTCTTCATCCCTTTCGCCCCCCTTTCCACTGGGTCCTGGCCTGGCTGAGGACCTTAAAGGTCTTTGCTTCCATATCGACCAGCATCCCTTTTCCCGTCAGGCGGATTTGCTCTCCTTCGAACTCGACCGGATCGGAAGTGGCCGCCTGTTTGCTTGAATGTTGATAGGACATCGATTCTGTCTTTAGCCGGTATCCATCGGTTGAGATGAGAAGCACATTGCCGACCAGTTCCATATTTTTTGAATCCTGATGGACTTTGCCCCGGTTTCCGGAAATGGTGATGGACCGTCCATCCTTCAGATAATAGATCACTTTCACATCCTCTAAGAGAAGGATGTTCTCCCCCTGATACTGAGAGATGGCCTTCGCCTCCAGTTCCCATGTCTTTCTGCCGTGTTTCTCCTCCACAAAACGGATCTTCTCCAGCCGTTGATCCGCACCCTCCGTCGAGATCTTGGGAATCTTCTCCGCTTCTTCCAGAGCCTTTTTTCTATCCTGGAGGTTGACCCAGAGGCTGACCAGAACAATCCCCCCAATCAACAAAATCGAAAGCAGAATAGCTATTTTAAGTCTTTTCATAATCTCAACACAATGGATTGTTCATAAATCCCGAAATCCGCAATCCGCAATCTGAATTCGTTTCAGACGACTCCCGCCTTCAGGAGATCGTGAAGATGGATGATCCCGACCGGCGTCCTATCTCCAGCCTGGTTCAACACAAAAAGAGAGGTGATCGAATATTCCTCCATCTTCTGCACTGCCTTCGCCGCGAGTCCATCCTTCTCAATCCACTTTGGGTTTCTGGTCATCACCTCCGAGGCGGTTCGCTGAAGGAGGTCCGGGTGCTTCTCGAGGGCCCGTCTCAGGTCTCCGTCCGTAACCACACCGACGAGATGGCCTTTCTCATCGCAAACCGAAGCGACCCCTAATCGTTTTGATGTGATTTCAAAAATGACATCCTTCATCAATGTCTTTTCGGATACTCTTGGAAAGGATTCTCCGGAATGCATCAACTCCTCCACCCGCAGGAGAAGTCTCTTCCCCAACGCCCCTCCTGGGTGGAGGATTGCAAAATCTTCTTCTTTGAACCCCTTCTTGACCATCAGGGCAACGGCCAGCGCATCTCCGAGAGCAAGAGTGGCTGTCGTGCTGGCAGTAGGCGCTAAACCTAACGGACAGGCCTCTTCCTTGACATGAATGTCAAGCGAGATATCCCCTGCCCTGGCCAGGGTGGATCTCCTGTTGCCGGTGAGGGCAATCAATGAATTTCCGTACCGCTTGATGAGAGGCAGGACTTCCAAGAGCTCCCTTGTCTCTCCGCTGTTGGAAATGCCGATGACCACATCCTCTTTGGCCAGCATCCCGAAATCTCCATTCAAACCTTCTGCGGGATGGAGAAAGAAGGCAGGAGTGCCGGTGCTTGCAAAGGTAGAGGCGATCTTTCTTCCAACCAGTCCGGACTTCCCCATTCCCATGAGGACAACCCTTCCTTTGCAATGATAGAGTATTTCTACGGCCTGAGAAAAATGGTCATCAATTCTCTCCACAAGATCGAGAATCGACTGCGCCTCAATCCTCAATACCCGTTTTCCCTCTTCAACGACATTGAAATCCGCCATGACTCCCTCAACCCCTTTTTTAACAATCTCATAATAATGAAGACACTGTTTTATAAAATCCCTCCTCACCGTCCGGCGCCAAAGTCCTAATGCTTTGGTTGGCCTGAGTTGTGCGGCTCTGGACGGCGGCGCCTCCCTTTGCCAAAGGGAGGGAAATTACCCCTCTTTTGCAAAGAGGGGTTAGGGGAGATTTTCTAATGCATTTCAATTCAATTTTTAGACCCGATCTTAAACCTTCCTGTTTTTATGCTTCGCTCTTCTCCCCCGTTTCAGGGTCGCTTGGACGAACTCTCTGAAAAGGGGATGCGCATCCATAGGCTTCGATTTGAATTCCGGATGGAACTGGCATCCCAGAAACCAGGGATGCCCCTTCAATTCAACAATCTCCACCAGTTCGTTATCCGGTGAAATCCCGCTGAATTTCAAACCCGCCTTTCCTAATGCTTTCAGATAGGCGTTATTAAATTCATACCGGTGACGGTGGCGCTCGGAGATCAATTTCTTACCGTAGGCCTCCAGGGCCAGGCTCCCATCTTCGAGCCGGCAGGGATAAGCTCCCAATCTCATCGTCCCTCCCTTCGATGTATGGGTATCCCTTTTTTGAACCACCTGATTCCGATCTGTCCATTCCTCTAAGAGATAGATCATAGGGTGGCGGGTATGGGGATTGAATTCTGTGCTATTGGCCCCCTTCAAGCCTGCGCAGTGCCTGGCAATCTCGATGACTGCGCACTGCATCCCCAGACAAATTCCAAAAAAGGGGATTTTCTTCTCTCTTGCAAATTGGATGGATCTGATCTTTCCTTCGATTCCTCTCGTTCCGAATCCTCCAGGCACAAGAACGCCATCCGCTCCCTGCAGTAAATGCTCCAGGCCTTCCTTTTCCACTTGCTCTGAATCGACATATCTCAGATTGACCTTTGCATCGTTGGCAATGCCGCCATGGATCAACGCTTCGGTTAAGCTCTTATACGATTCAACAAGGCCTACATACTTTCCCACAATGGCAATGGTCGTCTCGAAACGGGGTTGTTTGATTCTTTTGACGATATGCTCCCACTCTTTTAGATGAGGCCGTCCTGTCCAGATATTTAATTTTTCAGCGATTTTCTCATCCAAACCCTCTTGATGGAAAACGATTGGGACTTCATAGACCGTTTCCACATTTTTTGCCGTGATCACGGCATCCTTATCCACATCGCAAAAGAGGGCGATCTTCGCTTTGATATTGGGTGAAAGCAACCGGTCGGTTCGGCAGAGAAGAATATCCGGCTGGATGCCGATCTCCCGGAGTTCCTTCACGCTGTGTTGGGTTGGCTTGGTCTTCAGTTCTCCGGCGGTTTCGATGAAGGGGACCAGAGTGAGATGAATATAGAGTGAATTCTCCCTGCCCACATCTCCGCGGATCTGCCGGATCGCCTCTAAGAAAGGGAGGCTCTCGATATCGCCTACGGTCCCGCCCACCTCGACGATAACGATATCCACATCTTGGGCCAGGTCGAAGATCTTCGATTTAATCTCGTCCGTAATATGAGGAATCACCTGAACGGTGGCCCCCAGATATTCTCCCTTTCGCTCTTTGGAAATGACGGAATCATAAATCTGCCCGGTGGTGAAATTATTCTTCCTCGAGGTCTTGACTTGGGTGTAACGCTCATAGTGGCCTAAGTCGAGGTCAGCCTCCGCCCCATCGTCAGTCACATAGACTTCGCCATGCTGAAAGGGATTCATCGTCCCGGGATCAACATTAATATACGGATCAAATTTTATGAAGGAGACCTTCAACCCTCTCAATTCAAGAAGGGCTCCGATGGAGGAGCATGCCAATCCTTTTCCCAGAGAGGAGAGGACCCCCCCCGTCATAAAAATATATTTTGTCCTCTTATTCGACAAAGCCATCCTCCCGATAAGGAACCCAGGAATCCAGGAAAAGTTCTAATCCCGGAATTTCTAATTCTATTATTTTTGGATTAATTCGTGGCTTCATGGGTTCCTGATAAAGACCT
>Ga0154725_1151_pt2 | contig 21353 bp, 15 predicted proteins | sample Rifle2008BG16ft_FD_105733 | JGI IMG/M metagenome (GOLD analysis project Ga0154725, IMG submission 105733) | Deltaproteobacteria bacterium RBG_16_49_23 | reverse complement strand
TTGCTCCTGTTTGCAGCCCGGTCGCCTTATCTTTTTCCTGGGTTTTGGCGGTGAGCATCAGGATGGGGATATGTTTATACCTTTCGTCAAACTTCAACAGGCGACAGACTTTATACCCATCCAACTTAGGGAGCATCAGGTCGAGAAGCATCAGGTCGGGGATTTCCTTCCGCGCCTGATTCAACGCCTCCTCCCCATTATAGGCAACGAGGACATCATATCCCTCCAATTCGAGGGAGAAACGAAGCGTTTCCACCAAATCCGCCTCATCATCGACGACTAAAATTCTCTTTTTGTTCATCTGTCTATCCTCCTCAATTCTTCTTTCGCCATTCTAAAGAGGTCCCTTTTGGAGAGCGCTTCTTCAGGGAAGGTCGCTGTCCCGATTTTAATAACCAGCGCTCCGTCGGGCGCTATTATCGGAATTTTGTTAATCTCTTCTTCCATTCGCTGCCGAATCGCCCGTGCGCCTTTTAAATTCGTTTCGCACAAAGCAACCAGCACTTTCTCCTGTTTCCTTTTCAAGAGGATATCCCCTTTCCGGCAGAGGGTTTGTTTTATCCTCGTTTCGAGTTTTTTCATCAAATCGTCCTCTATTTCTTTCTTCCGGTCGGCCAATTCTATCAGAAAAAGAGAAAGAGGTGAATCATTTTTCTGCGCCCGGTGAAATTCTCTGTCCAGAATGAAACGGAAATGGGGTTCCCTTCTTTCTCCCTCTGAGGCGGGAAGCGTGAATGTGAAGAGGCTGCCTTTTTCCTCCTCGCTCTCCGCCCAGATTTTCCCTTGATGGGCTTCCACCAATCCTTTTGTAATAGCCAGCCCCAATCCTGTTCCGCTCACCGAGCGTTGTAGCGATCCTTCGACCTGGTAAAATTTTTCGAAGATAGCGTCTAAATGTTCCGAAGGGATTCCGATTCCCGTATCTTTCACAGAAATGACGACCATGTGACTAAGTCTTCCGTCTCTCTTTTCAAGGGAGGGTTTTGCCGTCACATAGATATTTCCTCCTTCCGGAGTAAACTTAATGGCATTGCCTATCAGGTTGATCAGAATCTGTTCGATCTTTTCTTTATCAGCATAGACGGCTGGCAGTCCATCGGGGATCTCCGTGATGATCTTGACAGATTTATCATCGGCCTGGGGCTGCAATGAGGATACGGTTAATTCGATGAGATGTCTCAGTACGATATTCTCAAACCTCAACTCAATCTTCCCGGACTCGATTTTTGAGAGATTGAGCAAATCATTTAAAATATTGGTCAACCGGTTGATGTTTCTTTCGGCCATGGCAAGGAATTTCTTCTGATTCTCATTGATCTCACCTGTCTTCCCCTGGAGGATGAGCTGGATTGAATTTTTTATGGCAGCCAGAGGGGTCCTGAGCTCATGGGATGCCACCGAGACAAATTCGGATTTCATGGCGTCGACTTTCTTCAACTCTTCATTCGCCATTTCTAAATCAACAATACAACTCTGGAGGCCCATAAAGCGTTGTTTTTCTCCTAAGACTTTACGAAGACGGACGATCAATTCGTCTATGTTAAGCGGTTTCGTAAGATAATCACTGGCTCCCCGTTTCATCGCCTCCAGAGCCGAATCAATGGTTCCGTGGCCGGTCATCAGGACAGTGAGAATTTCGGGTTTTGTTTTAGAAATTTCTGTCACTAATTTAAGACCATCCATCATCGGCATTTTCAAATCTGTTAACACCAGATCGAACTTTTCCTTTTCAATTATTTTGAGAGCTTCCACTCCGTGTTCTGCCAGCTCGACCTGAAATCCACCGATTTGGGTCAGGGCCTTGAAGAGAAAGTTTCTGATCTCTTTTTCATCATCAACGACCAGGATCCGATTTTCCATGTCTCATTCCTTTTCGTTTTGAAAAGAATCTCCCCTCCATGAAAGCCATTCATCGAGGGTGTCTTTTTTAAACCTCCAGCTCCCACCGACCTTCCGGCCCGGGATTTCCCCCTGTTTCACCAGCCGGTAGATCGTCCGGACGTGGACGCTGAGATATTCCGCCGCTTCTCGCGGGGTCAGGATTTCCCTCGTTTGGAATGCGGATTGCGGAATGCGGATTGCGGAATGTTTATTCATTTTTCCTTCACCTCATAGTTATTAGTTTGGAGCATCCTATTTCGGAATGCTTATTCATTTTTTACTTTTCCGTGCAGTTTTAATTGAAGAAATGGTTATAGCCAAAATTTGATTTGCTTCATCTAAAAGGGAAATTAAATCATCCTTGCGAACCAGACCAGCCTCAATAAGAAGTTCCATCCAATAGATTGTCTCATCCGCTTCCTCTTCAACAACACCCATCTTAGAAATAAAATCTGCTGTTGATCTTGCTCTACAAGCAGACCGATAATTAGCCCCTACAGAGGTACCTGAACGTAACAGTTGTCTCCCAAGGATATCTGCTATCCTACCCCTGGGCAGCATTTCAACAACTTTAATAACTTTCAAAGCAAACTTTTTTGTTCTTTCTTTAAGATCCTTCTTTTCCATATTCATCCTTAAATGTCATTGAATAGATTTAATTTTATTCCGAATTCCGAAATCCGAAATCCGAATTCCGCAATTAATGACTCCGAACTGTTCTTTTTCAATTCCTCATCCCCACAACTCCTTATCTCCCTATTTCCCCATCACCCATCCCCCCATCTCCGCATCTCTTACCGTATTCCGAATTCCGCACTCCGAATTCAGAATATTAATTCCGCAATCCGCATTCCGAACTCCGCTATGATTACCGGTCCAGCACCTCACGCACTTTCCTTGCCAGAGAGTCAGGGGAGAAGGGTTTTTGTATGAAGTTTATTCCTTTATCTAGCACCCCATGGTGCACAATGGCGTTATCCGTATAGCCCGAGATAAAGAGAACCTTGATATCAGGCATTGAAAGTTTTAAACGATCTGCCAACTCCTTACCGCTCATTCCGGGCATCACCACATCGGTAAGCAAAAGATGAATTTTTCTCTCTGGATGTCTTTGGGCAATGGCTAAGGCTTCTCTTCCATCAGGGGCTTCATATACCTGATATCCCCTGTTGCGCAGAATTCGAGCCGCCAGCTCACGGACCGATTGCTCATCTTCTGTAAGGAGGATGGTTTCGTTTCCTGTGGAAACGGAAATGCCGAGGTCTTTCCGTTGCAGATTATCTTCTTCCTCTTCCACTCTCGGGAGGTAGATTTTGAATGTCGTTCCAAGACCTGGTTCACTGTAGACATTTATATTTCCACTGCTCTGCTTCACAATCCCGTAGACAGTCGATAACCCCAATCCTGTTCCTCTCCCTTTCTCTTTGGTGGTGAAGAATGGCTCAAAGATCCGTTCTCTGACCTTGGGGGGCATTCCGGCGCCACTATCGCTCACCGAAAGCATGGCATAATGGCCGGGTGATATTTCCATATGGGTTCGAGCATAAGCCTCATCCAGTTCTACATTTAATGTTTCAATGGTCAGTTTTCCCCCGGATGGCATAGCATCTCTTGCATTGACTGCTAAGTTTAGAATGACCTGCTCGATCTGACCCGGATCGGTTTTCACCTTTCCGATGTCTTCTGCAAGGTGATAGACCAGATCAATGTCCTCACCCAGAATACGGTGAAGCATCTTGTCGAGGTCTTTCAGGAGGGTATTGAGATTGATGACCTTGAAGTCGAGAATCTGGCGGCGGCTGAAGGCCAGAAGCTGGCGTGTGAGATTGGCGGCGCGTTCCGACGCCTTCAAAATTTCTTCGATATTCTCCCGTAATGGATCGCTTGTATCTAATCCAAGGCAGGAAAGTTCTGCATAACCCTTGATGACGGTGAGGAGGTTGTTAAAATCATGGGCAATGCCCCCAGCCAGCCCTCCGATGGCCTCCATCTTCTGTGACTGCCGAAGCTGCTCCTGAATGGCAATTTTATCCTCTTCTGCTTGCAGAAGCTCTTTAAACAATTGGGCGTTAGCAATAGCGCCTGCGATCTGGTGACCGACTCTCTCTGCAAGCCTCAAATCCCTTTCTGAATAGGCATTGGGATTAAATGATCGTATGTGAAGAACGCCTATTATCTGATCTTTTGAGAACAGAGGAACCGACATCATCGATCGAAGCCCGGCCTGATAGGTGGTAAGCAAGCCCGGAAAACGGTGTTGGAAGTCGTCCATATCCTCAACCTGTAGGAGAAGGCTTGATCGGGTGCAAAGGATTTCTTCGTTTGCTGATCCGGGCAAGGGAAGGACGTTTCCCTTTCTTGCATCCGGAATATCCACGCCACTCACATAGGCTACAGTGGCTGTATTTATTTTCGGATCCAGGCTATTGATAGCGATCCTGTCGAAGGGGATGAGTTTATTAACTTCTTGCCTAAATCGTTCGTACACCTCGTCGATATTCAGCGTCGAATTGATAATCCGGCCGATCTCCGCCATGATCGCATTCTCTTTCGCTAACTCCCTTGACGACTCCTCGCTCCTTCGTAACGCCTCCTCTGCTTGCTTGCGCTCGGTGAAAAGCTGTGCATTGGCAATGGCACCGGCAATCTGGACCCCGATACTCTCAGCAAGCCTTAAATCCTGATCGGTGTAAGCGCCCGGTTTGGTGGATCGCAAAGACAGGGTTCCTATAAATTGATCTTTCGAGATTAAAGGAACAAATATCATCGATCGAAGTCCAGCCTGAAAAGAGGGCAAAAGTCCTGGAAAGCGCCTTGCCACCTCTTCTATATTCTCCGTTTGAACGAGCAGGCTTGAACGTGTTCGCATGACTCCTTCAGTAGCTGTGCCGGCTGCTAAAGGGACAACATCCCCTATCTGGCGGCCTGCTATATTAATTCCTGTTATATAGGCGAAAGTAACAGTTTTTTTATCGGGGTTGATGATATTGATCATAATCCTGTCGAAAGGAATGAGTTTACGCACCTCTTCGGTGAAGCGCTCATACACCTCATCGATGTTTAATGTTGAGCTGATGATTCGCCCAATTTCTGCCATTGCGGCATTCTCTCTGGCCAACTTCCTGGACGACTCCTCGCTCCTTCGTAACGCTTCCTCTGCCTGCTTGCGCTCGGTGATGTCACGGAATGACCATACCCTACCCATCATTGGGCCTTCCAAGATCAAGGGACGGGAATATCGCTCGAAAACACGGCCATCTTTGAATAAGACAACGTCATTGTCTTCCTTATCAGAATCGTAGAGCGCTCGGACCTTGGCGAGAAAAGCCTCCGGGTCTACCAACTGATCAAGTACAAATGCTAATAAAGCATCATCATCGCATTGTTCCAATATTTCCTGCGGGATACGCCACAATTGGGCAAAACGAGAATTGCTTGTGATAACTTTGCCCTGGTTGTCAACGGCTAGGATTCCATCAGCGGTTGACTCAAGGATACCCACAAGATTTGTCTTGCTCTCCCGCAATGCCTCCTCTGCACACTTCCGCTCGGTGGTGTCGCGGATGATCCCTACAGCATGCCACTGTCCTTTTAACTTGAAAGCTGAAGTGGAAACCTCCATCGGGAATTCCGTCCCATCTTTCCTAACCGCTATAAACTCAAGGGTATTGTTAATAGCAATTCCCAGGCCTGTTGTCCTAAATTTTTCGAATCCTTTCTTGTAAACTTCATGATATCTTTTGGGAGCGAGAATCAGATGTAATTCTTTTTCTATAACTTCCTGTGGCGCATAACCGAACATTCTTTCCGCGGCAGGGTTCCAATAGGTAATGCATCCTTGATTATCCATCATTGTAATGGCATCGGCTGCCGTGGCTGTCATAGCACGGAATTTCTCCTCACTTTCCCCCAACGCCTCCTCTGCCTGCTTGCGCTCGGTCATATCGCGTGCAATACCCCGAAACCCGATCCGCTCACCGTTTTCGTTTTTTAGTAAAGAAACATGGCTTTCGAGAAATCTCTCTGTGCCATCCTTTCTTGTAATCTTATAACCAAATGCCTTGAGAGGTTCATCCGTGGTGTATACCCGATTATAAGCCTGATAAACTCTTCGTGCAGTTTCTTTATCCATATAAACTCTGTTATTCATCCCCATCATTTCTTCTTTCGGATATCCGAATATTTTGCACAAAGAGTCATTAAAAAAAGTAAAATTTCCAGCAATATCTACTTCATAATAACCATCTTCGATCTTACTAAGAATGTTACGATATCGCTCCTCTGATTCTCGTAAGGCTTCCTCTGTCCGCTTACGCTCGCTAATATCCCTGGCCCAGACCTGGATTCCGGGTTCTCCTAAAAAACTAATGACTTTGGCATGGATCTCTCCCCAAAATGACGAGCCATCTTTCCGAAGGAATTTCACCTCATAGGCATGTGGGACGGACTCTCCTCGCATACGCGCCTGCGCCCTTTCCCGCGTGCGACCCTGATAGTCAGGATGATAGACGAGCCAGTGATCAAGACCTTCCAATTCGCCTTCGCCATAACCAAGCATCTCATACAGGCGACGATTGGCAAAGATGATCTTAAACCCCTTTTGAATAAAAATTCCATCAAAACTCTCCTCGACCAGGGTCCGGTATCGCTCTTCACTCTGGGTCAGTGCTTCTTCGACTTTCTTTCGCTCGGTGATGTCACGCACAATCGCTAATAGCCGATCCTCTCCTCCAATCGTTACACGTTTAAGATTTACCTCAACCCAGAACAACCGGTCAGCCTTATCTTTGGCCATCCATTCGAAAAGCTGGGGGTAACCTTCCACCGCTTTCTTGATCCATCGGAGCGCATTCTCCTGAGTGTACGGAGGCGTGCCTGAGCTCAAGACCTCCACATTGATCCGCCGGGCCTCTTCACCGGTATAGCCATACATTTCACACATCTTTCTGTTTACATCGAGGATTTCGCCGGTCTCAATATCGTGAATGAAAATTGCATCGTTTGCCGTATCGAAAATTGCCCGGTAATTATTCTCTGAGGCTTGAAGTAACTCCTCCGATCGTTTGCGCTCAGTGATGTCTGTGGCTATCTGCAATCGAACATAACGGCCATCGATCCATCGGATCGCTCGATCATAATTGAGATAGTATCGCTCTGTAATTGGATTGCTTCCTTCCCAGACATGAACCCGGGCGGGATTTCCATCTGAATCAAGCAATAAGGGATTAGTGCAATGGGGACATGGTCCCGAACTCCCCCGGAAGGCCTGCCAGCAGATTTTTCCAATAAGATCATCACCAAAGCTCTCTCTTATATGTTTGTTCATAAATAGAATTTCATAGGTCTCCATGTCCGCAATATAAATATCGGCGTTGATCCCGTCGAGGATCATCCCCAGTGTTTCCTTCGATTCTTTTAAGGCCCTCTCAGCCTGTTTGCGCTCGGTGATATCGCGGACAATTCCTGTAAAACCCTTCAACATCCCGCGATAAAGCTGCGGGGTCATTTTAAATTCTCCTATCCCATACTCTCCCGATTTTAAACGCACACGCAGTTCAAAGATGGGGGGAATTTCTCCTCGCAAGGCCCATTGAAAAAGGTCTAATCCTTTCAGCAAATCATTAGGGTGAAGAATGCCGGCAAAGGGTTTGTCGATCCACTCCGCACAGGACCAACCTGTGATCTTTTCGAATGCCGGATTCAGGGAGGCAATCGTTCCTGTTGAGGAGAGGGTAAAGATGGCATCGCTTGCGCTTTCGATAAGACTTCGGTAGCCTTCCTCACTCTCCCGAAGCGCTTCATCCGCTTGTTTGCGTTCTGTAATCTCTCTCTGGAGCATTTGAGCCGTGGCCATCAGGTTTGAGGTGCGTTCCTCGACTTTTAATTCCAGGTCATTATAAGACTCCTGAAACCTCTTTTGGGTTTCCTTGAGGGCGATCATGGTAGGCATCCATTTCAAGAAACCGATGAAGAGTAAGAAGAAGCCCAAAAGATATCCAAGGACCTTTTCTAAAAAAGCTTCATATTCTGTGTTGCCAATGATGATGAAACTATTTAGACTGGGGAAATTATCGGTAATATCGATAAGGGTTCCCAAAAAGATTAAAGCAAAACCACCTAAGACATACCGCCAACCATCCTGATTCCCTATTTTTCCTCTTTTTTTAATTAATAAAAGATAGGTAAAGATCGCCCCTGTGGGGAGAGCACGAATTATTTCTAAGATAATATCCCACATATATTGTCCTCTTTTGCGCCTTGCGAAAAGGGTTGTTTAGGATAAAAACCTTGCTAAATGGATTAGTTTGAGCAAGTTTTGTTCCAAAAAGCTCCAAATTTTCATAATAAATGCAGGTTATTCTCCTATATGGCTGTTATTTTTAAGATATTTAGATGTTAAGATAGCTGATGAATGGTAGAGGGGAAAATGATTTTAAGCCATAAAAGTGGATGATTTATGACAAAACTACATAAAAAGTGACAATTATGGACAAAGGATGAAGAATGGAATATTGGAACACTGGAATATTGGAATGATGAATGAAATACCGTCAGGCCGAGATTTAGGTTTATTTAGTGTTTGTCCATAAATGCTGAATTTATAAACAGACTCTATTTAGACTCCCTTAACCTTAACCTTGACCTTGACCTTGGCCTTAGCATTCCATTATTTGAGATTGGTTTTTTCTTTAAGCGCCGCAAGGACCTTCTCCGGAGTGATGGGAAGTTCTTTGATCCTGACCCCTACTGCATCGTAGATGGCATTGGCGATGGCAGGGGCGGTGGGGACCAGTCCTGGCTCCCCAATGCCCTTGGCGCCGAAAGGTCCGGATGGATCATCCGTTTCGATTTCAATGGTCTCGATATTGGGGACATCTTTGGCGGTCAACATTTTATAGTCGAGGAAGTTTGGATTCATCACCTTTCCGTTTTGCAGGATGAGCCTCTCGGTCAGGGCATAACCGATCCCCATCGTTGCTCCCCCATAAACCTGGCCTTCAAGAAGCATGGGGTTGATCGCCCTGCCCACATCATGGGCAGCAATATATTTGAGGATCTTGACCTGACCTGTCTCTTTGTCCACCTCAACCTCAACACCATGTGTTCCGTAGGCATAGGTTACTGAAAGATTTCCTTTGAATTCTTTATCCAGATTTTCATTGGGAGGGTCATAGAAATACTCAGCCATCACCATTTTCCCGCCTGCAGCATAGTGGGTCGCCCTCAATATTTTCCCTAAAGGCGATTTCTTCTCCGGATCATTCTTTGAGAACACGATCCGATCACGGATGTCCAGGTTTTCAGGACTCTCGCCGAGGGATTTGGCCGCCACCTCGAGAAGCTGTTCCTTCACTTTCTTTGCGGCGCCTCTGGCTGAATTTCCTGCCACAAAGGTAGTCCGGCTGGCATGGGCTCCCACATCCCAGGGACAGATGTCCGTGTCGGTATGGGTGACGACCACATCCTCAACCCTCACCCCCATCTCCTCGGCAACGATCTGGGCGATCACCGTTTCCGCTCCCTGTCCCATATCGGTTGCTCCGGTAATGACATTGACGGTTCCAAAGTCATCGATCTTGATAATGGTGCCGCAGCCATCCGATTTGTATACCCGGGCGCCACCGCCCACATGGATCATCGAGGCCATCCCGAATCCTCTTCCATCTCTTCTTCCCCGATTCTGACGCCAGTCCAACCTTTGAGCCACAACATCGATGCATTCCCTGAGGCCGCAGGTGTTGATCTTAAAATTCTGAGGCGTGACTTCTCCGGGCGTATTGGCATTTCTCAATCTGAAGTCAAGGGGATCGATTCCCGCCATCTCCGCCAGGATATCGATCTGTGAATCAATGGCAAAGGTGGCCTGAGGATTTCCATAACCTCTCATCGCTTGCGAATAAGTGTTATTGGTGTAAACACATTTAGCCACATAACGAACATTGGGGACTTTGTAGAGCGAAGAGATGGGCATCATCATGACCGAAGGCGTGGTGGCCCCCCAGGAAGTATAGGCGCCGTTGTCGAGGGTCATCCGGATATCACGAAAAGTCATTTTACCATCCTTGGTGCAACCCTGAGCAATATCGATGATGGCGGGTTGTCTGGGTGAGGTGGCAAAGAACTCCTCTTCACGGGTGAAGATGATCTTGACGGGTTTGCGGGTCTTATGGGCTAAAAGGATGGCTATATATTCATAGGCGTAAGTGTCGAGCTTGCTTCCGAACCCTCCGCCGATCATCGCTTTGATGACCCGGACTTTTTTCCCCTGCAATCCCATGGCGGAGAGAGCGTCGAGATAGTCTTTCTGCGCCAGGGAAGGGATTTGGGTATTGCTGTACATTGTGAGGTTACTCTTCATGTCAAACTGGGCTACGCATCCGCTCGTTCCAAGACAACAGTGGGCAACCCAGGTCACTTTGAACCGGTCTTCCGCTACATAGGCTGAATTTTTTCGCGCCTCATCTACATCTCCCGCAATCAATCTCCAGGGGAGGTTGAGCACATTGGTCGGTTTCTTCTCTTTTCCGCCCAAATGCTCTTCATGGATGAGAGGCGCCCCTTCCTTCATGGCCTCCTCGGGATCAAATATTGCTGGAAGAATTTCATATTCAACCCTGATGAGGTTGATGGCTTCCTCAGCGATATCCGGATCGATCGCCGCCAGCGCAGCAACCTCATCACGAAAGGATCGGACCTTGTTGGCTTTAAGCGGGGGATTGTCCTTATAGAATCCGAATTTAATGGGAGGCGTGTTATAGCCCGTTAAAACGGCCCTCACCCCCGGGAGCCTCTCCGCTTCGGAGGTATCGATCCTTAATATTCTTGCATGGGCATGGGGGCTGTAGAGGATCTTTCCATAGAGCATTCCGGGAACCTTGAGGTCGGGGATATAGACCGCCTTGCCGGTGACCTTCTCCTCTGCATCCATCTTGGGAATTCGTTTTCCGATGTTGATAAAATCTTGCATAAAACCTCCCTCCAACTTGTTCATTGTGTTTATTGGGTTTGCTCAGTTTGTTGCGTTGTTTCATTGATTTAAATAAATCTAAAAACTCAACAAACCCAACAAACTCACAGAACTCAATAAACCTATTATTGTCCGCTTACTGCTTTAATCGCCTCGATGATCTGGAGATAGCCGGTGCAGCGGCATAAGTTTCCGGCAATTCCGTGGCGAATCTCTTCCTCCGTAGGTTTCGTGTTCTCATCCAGAAGGGCTTTTGCAGAAAGGACCATCCCGGGTGTACAGAAGCCGCACTGGATGGCCCCATATTCAATGAAAGCCTTCTGGATGGGATGGAGGTGTCCCTGTCCATCAGTGAGGCCTTCGATCGTCATAACACTTTTCCCGTCGGCTTCGAGTGCGGGAAAGATACAGGAATTGACTGTCTTCCCATTGAGGAGGACGGTACAGGCGCCGCACTCCCCCATACCGCACCCTTCTTTTGTCCCGGTGAGTTCGAGTTTATCCCTCAGGACTTGCAATAGGGTGAGATGAGGTTCGACTTCCACCGATACGGGTTCTCCGTTTAAGATAAAGTTGATGGTTTGTTTCATGGTTAAATCTCCCACTTAGAATTTTCCCCTCCCCTGGCGGGAGGGGATGAAGGGGAGGGGGTACAATGATTCACCCTCACCCAAACCCTCTCCCGTCAAGGGAGAGGGGGTTATACGGATCCCCTACCACAACCTCACTGGAAACACCGTTTCTTCCGGTTTCAGCACTCTCTCTATGGATTTCATTGCCATGCGCTTCACAAGGACCTTGATCATATCTCTACGGTACCAGGCCTCGCCCCGGATGGAGTCCCGAGGCTGGGCCTCTTTAGCGGCGGTTTCAGCGACTTCCTCTAAAAGTTCATCGCTTATTTTCTTGCTTCTTAAAAGTTTTTCAGCATCGATTGCCCTCATCGGCGTAGGAGCGGCCACTCCCAGAGCGATTCTGACCTCTTTACAGAACACCTCATCTCCCTCAAGGGAATGGAGAACGGTTGAGATAGGGGAGGCGGTGCAGAGAAGATCTGAGCAGGTCACGGTCGCCTTATCAAGGGAGAGAAGGACAGCGACACCGAGGATGGGAAGGTCCAGAGCCCCCCTTCGCTGGTGTTTCCAGTAAGCGGAGCCTGTGTTTGGAAGGGGTTTGGGAATGATGATCTCTGTCAGGATGTCGTCCTTCTGCAAAACCGTTTCGCCGGGTCCGGTAAAAAATTGTTCGATGGGAATGGTCCTTTCAGTCTTCATGCTCTTCAGCTTCACCCGTGCGCCCAGAGCAAGAAGGGGTGCAGCAGTATCGGCAGAAGGGGCCGCCGTGCTGATATTTCCTCCAATCGTCGCCACATTACGGATCTGGACAGAGCCAAGGACATCCACCGCATCGGTCAGGGCAGAGAAATTCTTTCGGATGATCTCGGACTTCTCAATGGCCCGGTGAGTGACCATGGGCCCCATACTCAAGGATCCATTGTAATTGATCCGGTCCAGATCCGGAATCTCCTGCAAAGAGATGAGGACATCGGGGGAGATCTCCTTCTGCTTGATCATGACGATGACATCGGTTCCTCCTGCAATGAGCCGGGCTCTGCCTCCGTATTGATCGAGAAGGATGAGCGCCTCATCGAGAGTATGGGGTTTGAGGTATTCAAACTTTTTCATAGAAGCCTCTCATGAACCATTTTTTATCTGACAAGATTTGATAACACTAAAACAGTCCAATATGGGGACAACATCAGGAGGATGTTAGCGATGATATATGAAGGGATGTAATATAAACCGCCTTTAAAAACAGTGCCAATGGGAATATCCTTGGCCATTCCGGCCACCACATAACAACAGATTCCAATGGGCGGCATAATCGCGCCCATGGTCGTGGTGATGGTAATGACCTGTCCATACCAGATGGGGTCATAGCCTAATTTTACGACAATGGGATAGAAAATAGGCAGGGAAATGAGTAGAAAGGCCAGGGCATCCATCACAATTCCACCGACCATATAGCAGAGCAAAATGGCCCATAATAACATCCAGTTGGGCAAGGCAAGGGCGCTGATCCATTCTGCCGCCTCAAAGGGTAATCTGGTAACAGCCAGGAAGCGCCCAAAGATGGTTGCGCCCGCCACGATCATGAATACCAGGCATGAAATACGCAAGGTATCGATGCATGAAGATTTGAATCCTTTCCACGTCAGTTTCTTTCTCAGGAGGCAAATGATCAGGCCGATCGCGCTGCTTGCAGCGGCTGCCTCTGTCGCTGTTACCACGCCGGTAAAAAGAGCAACCATGATGATGGCAAAGAGGATGAGGATGTCCAAGGCTTCGGGAAGGGCTCCCCACCTTTCTTTCCATGTGCTTTTGGGCCCTTTTGGACCCCAATCCGGGTGTCGATAACAGATATAGACGACAGTAGCTGCGATTAAGATGGTGAGTATGGCGCTGGGTATGACATTACCAAAAAATAGTTTACCAATGGATTGGCCTGTGTAGATTGCATAAACAACAAGCACGATACTCGGAGGTATCATGACCCCGAGCGTAGAACCAGCAACGACAGACCCTGCGCTGAGCATTGGATGGTAGTTATATTTTTTCATTTCTGGCAGGGCCACTGAACTCATGGTGGCAGCCGTTGCCGTGTTCGAACCGCTGATGGCTGAGAAGGCTGCGCAGGCCATGATCGTGGTGATCGCTAACCCCCCTTTATAATGGCCAAACCATTTGTAGGTTGTAAAATACAGCGTATTATTATATCCTCCGTAATGAGCAAATTCTCCCACCAGAATGAACATGGGGATGACCGTCAGGCCATAATTCGAAAAAATATTCCACATGTCGGTGCCGATCAGTCCGAGGGCTGCTTTTAGACCGGTCACATAAGTCACTCCTAAAAACCCCACCAGGGCCATCGTAAAACCCACAGGTATCCTGAGCAAGAATAGGACAATGAACATGAAAATAATTCCATAAACCCCAACAATCGGTCCGTCCATTAAGTTTGTTTCTCCTTGCTCTTAAAGATATTTAGGAAATCAACCAGCAGGGTAAAGGAGAAGATTGTGAACCCAAAAGAGACACAGAAGATGACGGGGTGGAAGACCATTTTTAATGTCTCGGAGACCTCTCCAGACTTCATAATCTTTAAGCCCCAGACGAATACCTGCCAGGAGACGATGGCAAAGAATATGGTTGTGATGAAGTAACTTATTCCATCTAATATCCTGTTAACCTTTTTGGGAAACTTTTCCGTTAAGATATCGACCACGATATGGTCTTTTCTTTTCTGGGTAAATCCCAGGGCGAAAGCAATGACGATCGCTCCCAAGAAGCCCACGACTTCATAGGCGCCCCGCCAGGGCACTTTAAAAGGGTATCTTAAAACCACATTGACGGTCGCCACTGACATCAGGAGGAGGACGGCTGCGCTGCCCAATACTAAAAGGATTCTATTTAAAAAGAGATTGATCTTTTCAAGATAATTCATCCCCTTCTCCGCTTACTAAGAGAAAAAGTTCTTTCGGCTTTTGTGTGGGTATATCCCCCTCTTGTAACCCCCCTCTATTCCCCCCTTAGTTTAAGGGGGGAATAGAGGGGGGTTAGGGGAGTTATGAAATATTTTCGTCAGCACAGCATTGCTCCTTATATATTTTAGATTCTTACTGTCCGACGATGAAGGCAACCCATAACCCCTCCTTATCTCCCCTTTAGTAAAGGGGAGGGATAAAGACAGGACCTATAAAAACCCGGAAAAATCAGAAAAAAAGGCGCCTGAAAAAAATTTCCAGGCACCTTATCACCTGCATCATTATTTGTATTGTTTTTCGTATTTTTCTTTCAATGCGTAGACATCTTTAATAATTTGTTCCCCGGGTAACCCTGCTGCCGTGGCCCTTTCAACATACTTGTCAATGAGGGGTTTCAGGAGCTTTGGGATCTCTGCTTTTTCTGCCGCCGGGAGTTCAAACATCTGGAGATTGTATTTCTCTTTCGACCATTTCAGCGCCTCTAACACATGATTATCCACATAGTTTCCTGTCCAGAGAGCCCATTCTTTTCTCATATCATCAATCACTTTTTTCACATCGGCCGGCAGGGAGTCCCATTTTTCTTTATTCATCACCACCGAAAAGGTCACGACCCAGAGGTTCGTCATGGTGGTGTTGGCGGTGTAAGCCGCATAATTGAAATCTTTCAAGACTTCCATGGATGAGACGTGTCCCTTCACCACACCTTTCTGGAGCGCCTCGGGTGTATCCGATTGCGGCATAGCGATCGGAATTCCGCCGAGATTTTTAATAATATCTGCGGCTGTCCCCGGGACTCTCAATTCCATTCCTTTTAAATCTTTCAGGGATTTGACAGAAGTCTTGGTCATGAGATTGGCAGGCGGGCAGGTAAATAAAGTAATAATCTTGACCTTTTCAAATTCTTTGGGATTATATTTTTCGATGAGATCATAAAGAGCGAGGCTGGCTGCCTTGGCGCTCGAAAATCCAACGGGTTGGTCGACGGCCTCTGAAACGGGGAAACGACCCGGTTGGTAACTCATCGCAAGGCATCCGATATCCGCTGTCCCTGAAATGACCCCTTCGAACATATTCCTTGGGTTAAGAAGAGTGCTGCCCGGAAAGGTTTGCACCGCCACTTTTCCACCGGTCCTCTTTTCCACTTCCTTTTTCCACTCCTCCATTTGGACACAGGGGAAGGTGGGGGCAGGGGGGAAATTTGCGTAAGTCAGTTTGATCTGCGCCTGCGCAGGGATGGAGATGAAGATCATCCCCAACAAAAATGCCGCCATGATGATGATGCATAACCCTTTTTCCTTCATTTTTTCTAACCCTCCTTTATTCGGTTATTCGCGGTATACTGTATACAATATTCCTGTCTCTCGTCAAGCTTTTTTAAGTTCCATCACCTCCTTTGTAAAAAGATCATATTCCCCGGTTATCGAAGACGCGTTTGCTCTTCCGTTCCGACCTCGGAAGCGAACCGTAATCGACAATCTCCACCTTCCCGCTCACCAGAATCTGTTTTTTGATCTCCTCCTCGATCGTGTTCATCAGGATCGTGTCCCCCTCCTTATTCCTTCCTTCGGCTCTCTCCACTTTAACCGTCATGTAGTCTTTGCCGTCCTCTTTGCGGTCGAGATGAATCTGATATTCGCTCCCCGCGCCTTTTGAGTTTGAAAGGATATAATCGATCTGACCGGGATAGATATTGACTGCCCGGATAATGAACATGTCATCCGATCTCCCCAGGAGGCGGTCATGCATCGGAAGGATAGAGCCGCAAGAGCACCGTTTAGGGATGAGCCGGGTGAGGTCCCGGGTGCGGTAACGGACCAGGGGGGCAGCCTCCTTCCTCAGGGTCGTGACCACCATCTCGCCGGTTTCTCCGGGTTGAACCGGCTCGAGGGTTTCAGGGTTGAGGAGTTCGAGGATATAATAATCAGCCCAATAATGAATCCCTTCATGATGGATACAGTCAATGCCGGTTCCCGGACCGTAGAGCTCGGTGAGGCCGGTGATGTCGAAGACGTCGTCCACACCCAAAAGATCCTTCATCCTCATTCTCATGGCTTCGCTTGAACGCTCCGAGCCCATGATCACTTTTTTTAAACCGATCCTGCCTTTGAGCCCTCTCTTCTCGATCTCTTCTCCCATGAGGAGAGCCATCGAGGCTGTTGCACAAAGGACAGTCGATTGGAAGTCCTCGAGGAACTGGCATTGCATATCAATATTCCCAGGGCCAATGGGGATGGCCAGGGCGCCTAATCGTTCACAGCCCAGTTGAAATCCGACACCGGCCGTCCAGACACCGTAACCCACAGCAATCTGGACCCGGTCTTTCGTCGTTAGGCCTGCCATCTCATAACAGCGGGCAAACATATTGGCCCAGTCGTTAATATCTTTTTGAGTGTAGGAGAGGATTTTCCGCTTACCGGTTGTTCCTGAAGAGGCGTGAATCCGTACAATCTTTTCAAAAGGGACCGATTTTAATGGAAAGGGATATCCCTCCTGAAGATCCTGAGCCGTCATTAAGGGGAGCTTGGAAATGTCCTTCAGGGACTTCATCTGTTTCGGTTTAACTCCTGCTTCATCAAAACGTTTTTGATAAAATTCAGAATTCTTATAAATATGGTTGGCCGTCCTCTGAAGCCCCTCCAGCTGAATCCGCTTGAGTTCTCTTTCTGTGCGGATTTTCGGCATGAAACTTCTTCCCATTTGATCCTCCCTCGGTAACTGGAACCCATCGTATAAAAAATCAGATGATCCGTCAAGCAAAAAGGATTACCTGAGTTGGAACTTACAAAACGAGTCTCCTTTCGCAAGACAGAGAATTTCATCTGCCTTGCTTTCCTGATTGAAGACGACCCCGGCCATCCCGCTCAGGACGCCACAAATGAAATGGCAGACAGGAGTGGTTGAGGATCCATAGGCTTCCGCAAAAGGGGAGTGATAGACCTTAACGGAGAGTTCCTTTTTAACAGGATCGAATCCCTCCAATTCAAACCTTCCCCATCCGATCTGAGGGCCCATCTCAATCATGAACCGGACCATCTCCTCATCGGAAAAATGAAATACTTCCCGGTATTTTTTTGAGGAAAGACTTCCTCCTTGAAATCCACTTTGAAAGAGAATCCGGTCAGCCTTCTCTCCCAATTCTTTTTCAATCTCTTTCTGAAATGTGACCAAAACCTCCGGCCTGATCAGGAGATAACGGGCCTCTTTATAAAAGAGTCCTCCTCTCTCCGGAGCAAAACAGAGGTCTTTAAGAATCTTATTCTCCATTTTTTCTTCTCCTTCTTTTTGAGCTGAGGAATCCTTGCTGGGTAATGGAAATGAGGGCAACGGATCCTACCACCATCGATGCGGCGATGAAGATGCGGAAAGTGAGAATCTCCTCAGCCAGGAAATAACCGAGTAAAACGGCGACAATTGGATTGACATAGGCATAGGTGGAGACGAGCGGGGTCGGGGCGGAGCGGAGCAGCCAGGTATAAGCGGTGAATCCGATCCATGACCCGAACACCACCAGATAAAGCCATCCTAACCAGGATGACCTGGAGATCGAAATCAAATTGATTCGTCCTGATTCCCCGGTCAGAATTCCCAGGAGGATCAACCCCAGCCCTCCGGCCAGCATCTCCATTCCCGTTCCAAGCAGAGGGGAGTGTGGAAGTTTGGCCTGGCGGCTATAGAGAGACCCGATGGACCATAAGAGGGAGGCAAAAACCAGGACCCCGGCTCCTGTCAGATCGATGGTCTCTTCGGGGCTTATAGATTGAAGAGGATCGATCAATATGACGATGCCGATAAAACCCATCCCCACCCCCAGAGTAGCCCACCGGCCAGGCCTTCGCCCGGCCGGATGGAGCATATCAATGAGGATCATCCAGAGCGGGGCTGTCCCTACCAGCAGGGCAGCGACCCCTGAGGCCACCCACTGCTCAGCCCAGACGACCCCTCCGTTGCCGCCAACTAATAAAAAGATGCCGATCACTGACGCAGACCGCCATTCTTTCCATGATGGCCGTGGATCTCCGCAAATCCTTCTGATCAGGTAAAGGAGAGAGCCTGCGACGAGAAAACGGACGCCGGCCATGAGGAAGGGAGGCATCGTCTGAACAGCATAGCGAATCGCCAGATAGGTGGAACCCCAGACAATATAGACACTGATCATGGCAGACCAGATAATGAGGGAGGAAGGGGAAGCAGATTTCCCATGTGACGGATTCATCATCATTGTTGAAATCCTTCCGTTGGTAATTTGAATTCGGTGCCCGTAAGGGAAAAGGCTTGACAACCCATTCCGAATGACATATGATGGGGCACCTTTTTGGATACAGTATACCGGATTGTTTTTAGAAAGCAAGGGAGAAGGGAGGTGGAAAAGGTCTTCGCTGGATAACGGCAAAGGAGTTTGTCATCGCTACAACAGAAAAAAACCCATTCCATGGGGAGGGGGATGATTGAAAAGGAGGGAATGATGAAAAAGGTTGTTACTCTTTTATTAGTTTTCGTAATCCTAAGCTTTTTCCATGCTCCAGTTGTTTTAGCCCAGGTGATGGAACTGAAGGGTGTATCCTTTCTGCCAAAGAATCACAGCCTCTGTGCTATGATTCCCGTGTGGATCGACAGAGTCAATGCTGAATTAAAGGATGTATTAAAGATTACATGGGTTGGCGGACCGGAGGTCACTCCACCCTTTGAACAACCCGAAGCCATCAGAAAAGGGATTCTGCAGATTGGCTTTATACCAGCGGCTTACTATATGGGCCAGCTTCCTGAGGCGGATGCGATCTCCCTTTCGAAATATGATTTTGCAAAGGAGAGAGAGAAAGGCGGGATCTGGGATTACTTTGTCGAAAGGCATAAGAAGATCAATATGATGATCCTTGGAACCTGGTTATATGATCCCTTCCTCCTCTATGTGAAGAAGCCGGTGAAAGGGATTGAAGATCTCAAAGGGCTGAAGATGAGAACGGCGGCCAAATATGACAAGATGATGCTAAAACTGGGCATGGTTCCTGTCACCGTGGCTTTTGGTGAAACCTATACCGCACTCCAGCGAGGCGTGGTGGATGGGTTCGGATGGTCCACCATCGGCCCCCGGGAATTGGGATGGCTCGAATTCTCCAAGTATGTCATTGATATTCCTTTCTATACGAGACAGAACACTTTTTTTGTGATGAACCTCGATACCTGGAACAAGTTGCCCAAGGCTGCTCAGGATAAGCTCACGGAGATCACTGTCAAATATGAACCGGAGATGAAAGCCTATTTTGAGAGGGAGATAGAGAAAGAGAAGAAAGAGATGGAAAAGATGGGCTTGCAAAGGATTAAATTCTCCCCTGAGGATACTAAAAAGTATATCGATTCGGCCAATTATTCATTCCTGGATGACCTGGAAAAGAAGGTGCCTGAAGAGGTGAAAGTAATCAAGAAGCTGATGGGGTATTAGAAAGAGGGGGGACTGTATTCAAAGTTTAAAACTATTATAGCATGGGTTTGTAAAGTGGGGGGATGTTTGATACATCCCCCCAGGTTTAGGTGGTTACAGGGCATGGATCGTTTTTTTGAAAACCTTGAAAATATCGTGTCAGTCATCTGTAAAATCTTTGTCTTTATCGCCTCCCTCATGATGGCCGCTCTGGTGGTCATTGTCTGCATCGATCTTGCTTTGAGGTATTTCTTTAATGCTCCCCTTCTGTGGGGCACAGAGGTCACAGAGATATTCCTCCTATACATCACCTTTCTTGGAACGGCCTGGGTCTTCAAAGAGGATGGGCATGTGGTCGTGGATGTGTTTACCGGTCAGGCGAAAGGAAGGGGGAAGAAGGGGTTGATGGTCTTCAGCTATCTTCTGATTGCCATTGTCTCCGCTGTCCTCATCTATTATGGTTTCTATGCCACTTATGATCATCACAGAAGAGGGGTATTCAATCCGACGATTCTGGAGACCCCCATTGCTCTCATCATTATGATCATTCCCATCGGAAGCATTCCGCTTTTCTTAGAAGTTCTGATCAAAGGATGGAAACTGTTAAGGCATTAAGAAATCCAAATGCCAAAGTTCAAATGTCAACTCAATGACAAATGACTTAATGTCAAAATCTTTTGGTTTTTTGGAATTTAGATTTCAATTGAACTTTGGATTTTGACATTTGACATTCAGCTTTTGAGGTTCTGATGGATTGGCTGACCCTATTCATTATCATTCTTTCGTCACTCATAGGTCTCTTCTTTTTAGGCGTTCCGGTTGCCTTCTCTTTCCTCTTCATTAATATCCTCTTTGCCTATCTCTTCTGGGGAGATGCGGGCCTGACCCAGCTCATTTTAAGCGTCTTCAGGTCGATCACTTCTTTTTCGCTCCTTCCCGTACCGCTCTTTCTGTTGATGGGAGAGGTCATGTTTCTGTTCGGGATTGCCCAGAATATGATGGAGACGATGGAAAAGTGGATGGGGAGATTGCCGGGCCGGCTGAGCCTTCTTGCGGTTGGCGGCGGTGTTTTATTTGCAACCCTCTCCGGTTCTTCCATGGCGGGGTGCGCCATGCTTGGACAAACACTTCTACCGGAAATGGAGAAGAGGGGATATAAATATCAGATTACGCTGGGCCCGATCATGGGCTGCGGGACCCTTGCGGCCATGATCCCCCCCAGCGCTCTTGGGGTGTTGTTAGCCAGCCTCGCCCAGGTCTCCGTAGGTGATTTTCTCCTCTCCATCATCTTTCCAGGACTTCTGATGGCCGCCCTATTTGCCATCTATATCGTCGTGAGGTGTTGGTTAAGTCCCCAATTGGCGCCTCAGTATGAAGTGGAGAGGATTTCGCTGGGGGAAAAGTTGAAGCTGACCGCAAAGTTTATCCTGCCATTGGGCCTAGTGATCTTTTCGGTGATCGGCCTTATCATCTTTGGGGTCGCCACTCCCACTGAATCGGCTGCTGTGGGAGCCCTGGTTTGTTTTATCCTGGCTTTT
>Ga0154725_1137_pt1 | contig 22027 bp, 19 predicted proteins | sample Rifle2008BG16ft_FD_105733 | JGI IMG/M metagenome (GOLD analysis project Ga0154725, IMG submission 105733) | Deltaproteobacteria bacterium RBG_16_49_23 | reverse complement strand
ATTCGAATTTTTTTAAAACTTTAACCGGACAGTACTGAAAATCACCATTAAAATTAAGATTAAACTTTCAACCTATAAACTCTCAACGCGTTTTCTGTCGTTACTTCTGCCACTTTCTCAAAAGAGACTTTCTTGATCTCGGCCACCTTTTCAGCCGTGTATCGAACATAACTTGGCTCGTTCCTCTTTCCCCGAAAAGGAACGGGGGTGAGGAATGGAGCATCCGTCTCAACGAGGAGGGTTTCCAGGGGGAGAGACTTCACAATTTCCCGAAATCTCTCCGCATTTTTATAGGTGATACTTCCGGGGATGGAGATATAGAAACCCATGTCGATACAAGCTTTCGCCATCTCCTCATCTCCTGAAAAACAGTGGATGATTCCCCCGTTCTCCCCTGCTTTTTCTGATTTCAGGATCTCCAGCGTCTCCTGATGAGCCTCCCGGTCATGGACCACGATGGGAAGTCGTAGTTCTTTAGCCAGGGCGATCTGTTCGCGGAATCGTTTGAGCTGAACATCCCGGGGAGAGTGGTTGCGAAAAAAATCCAATCCGATCTCACCATACGCCTTCACCTTTTCGTGTTTACAAAGTTCTTTCAGGGCTGGATAGGTTTTTTCGTCAATTTCCCTTGCATTATGGGGATGCACTCCTAAAATCGCATAGACAGATGGGTGAGAGCCGGCGATCTCAAGGGCTCTCCTCCAGTCTTTCCTCTCCGTACCAACAGTGAAGATATATCCGATGCCTGAATCCTTAGCCCTCTGAAGGACTTCACTTAAGTCTTTCCTGAACTCAGGCATTTCCAGATGAGCGTGGGAATCGATGAGCATGACCAAAGATCGGAATACTGGAATAATGGAAAACTGGAATATTGGGGTAAAACCCATTTTAGATCAGTTTTGGGTTTAAGCCATTATTCCAACATTCCATCATTCCTTCTTTTGAGATTTAGTGCCGGTGGCTTTGATTTGATTGAAATAGTTGATCAATTCCTTTGACACTTCTTTTGACCGGATGAGGACGGAGACTTCATGGTTATTCGTCAGGGAGGAGAAGACCCAATTCGTACTCCCTAACAGGACAAGCTCTCCATCAACAACCATCAGCTTCGCATGGGTGGTTTTAAACAGGGGATCGTAAATCACCTCCACTCCCCCATCCGATAATATCTTTCCGGTCTGTCGGTTATGTTTGGTGGTCCTATCATCGCCCTCTCTTATCTCCAGAATCACTTCAACTCTGGTCCCGCGCTTCTTTGCCTCGATCAATTCTTTAATGAGAAGATTGGATGGAGTATTGGGATGTTTTTCATAATATCCCATCTCAAACATCATTACCCGAATCGAGGTCTTCGCCTCCTGAATCATCTTTCTGGCGACCTGAAAATACTGGGCATCGACAACCAACCGGATTTCCCCGGCTGATAGACCAAAGGAATGCGAAGCGTAGAAGGTGGAGAGTGGAAGAAACAACAAGAGGATGAAAATAACTTTTTTCATCGTTTTTATTCTCCCTGGGAACTGGCGCGGCGGAGGCGGTCCATGATGGCCCGTCCCAGACCGGCTTCAGGAACAGATTCCGCCAGAATCAGATCCAGTTTCAAAGCATCCAGACGACGAATGGCTGAAAAGAGGTTTGCCGCCGCCTCTCTCAAATCGCCCTTTTTCGAAAGGACTTCGATATGAATAAATTTTAAAAAAAGCCTGGGTTCCTGAAAGGCAAGAAACCCGATCCTTTTACCTCTATAGGCCTCCGCATTCTTTTCAGACCAATGGAGCAGGACAGGGGTTTGGGGGGCATAATGTCTCGGAAGCATTCCGGGCGCGAGGATTTTCTCCTTATTCGACCTGACCTCGACCTGACCAATGATCGATTCGATCTCTTCCAGGGGAACTCCCCCTGGCCTTAACAGTTTGGGGGTTTTCTCTGCAAAAGAGAGGATGGTCGATTCCACTCCCACCTCACAGGGCCCTCCATCGAGAATGAGATCGACCTGATCCCCCAGTTGTTCTTGAACGTGCTCGGCTGTGGTCGGGCTTAAGTAGCCAAAAGGGTTTGCGCTCGGTGCCGCAATCGGACATTCTGATTCTTCGATCAAAGATAGAGCGACGGGATGTTTCGGCATCCTGACAGCAACTGTCGGCAGCCCGGAGGTAACGATATCGGGAACCTCCTCTCTCTTTAAGAGGACAAGGGTCAACGGACCGGGCCAGAACCGCTCTATCAGCTTTTCCGCGTTAGATGGAATCTCTGAAACCAAATGATTCAGGTCGCGATGGGATGCTACATGGACGATCAATGGATCAAAATACGGCCTTTGTTTGACCTCAAAGACTCGAGCCACCGCAAGGGGGTTGAAGGCATCCGCTCCCAAGCCATAAACGGTCTCTGTTGGAAAGGCGACGATTCCTCCTCGTTTAATGATCTCTGCGGCCTGGTGGATCAGCTCATCTTGCTTCATCTCTATCTATTTCACCCTCCCCTTCATCCGCTACGTCGCTAAAGCTATGTAGCGTCAGCGACCCTCCCGTCAAGGGAGAGGGTTAAGGTGAGGGGGGTCTTTTGAGAGCCTTCGATTTTTTCTCCAAATCCTTTCTCATCTTCTCCCTGAACTCCTCCAATTTTTTTGCGATCTCAGGATATTTAATCGAGAGGATTTCACAGGCGAGATAGGCGGCATTCTTTGCTCCGTCAATTCCAACCGTAGCTACAGGAATTCCAGGAGGCATCTGAACAGTGGAATAGAGGGCATCGACTCCCTCGAGGCTGCCTGACTTCAGTGGAACCCCGATGACGGGCAATGTGGTATGGGCGGCCAGCACCCCTGCAAGGTGAGCCGCCATCCCCGCCCCTGCGATCAGAATTTCGAGTCCACGCTCCCTTGCTGTCTTTGCATAATCGGCCGTCTTCTCGGGAAGGCGATGGGCTGAGCTGATATCCATTTCATAGGGAATCCCCATCTCTTTCAAAACCTCTGCGGCCTTATCCATGACCGGCAAATCACTATCGCTTCCCATCAGAATTCCAACCAAAGGCTTTTTCATAACCCCCCCCTCGCCCCTCACCCTTCCCCTCTCCCCCGAGGGGAGAGGGATGGGGGGACATTCTAAATTTGGTAATTGAAATTTGTTTATCTTTTCGTGCTTCAGGTTTCTAATTTCTTCTTTTAGATATTATTTTAAAAAATTTCCTCTGTTTTCACAAGAGAATAAAAAGCCCTCTCGAATTCTAAAAAAGAGGGCTTAACGGGTTTCGCTATGCGCTGAGCGCATGCCTGCCGCAGGCAGGCGCTCAGCGTTTTTTATACAGACATCCTTCTTCCCGGAGACATCTTCTTCCTCAAAATCACTTTGATGACCTCCATGGAGATAAATACAATGATGCCAAAACCCAATATGATCTGAAGATCAGAGAATGAGGGTTTGATGATCCCAAAAGCATCGCGTACGGAAGAGATCTGAATCAATACGGCAATCAATACCAACTCCCAGCCAATGGCCAAGAGAAGCCATTTGTGAGGCCGGGCCTTGAATATACTGTATCTCATTGAACGGAAGTTCAGTGCGATGATGAGCTCGATGATGATGAAAAGGAAGAAAATCTCTGTCCTGGCATGGGTGAGGTCGGTGAGCTCATTATAGAAGAGGTAGTAGAAGAAGGGGACCTCAATTAAAAGAGCCAAGATAATGAAAGCCCTTACATCCCAGGAAAAGACACTCTCCTTGGGATCCCTCGGCGGTCTCTGCATAAGGTCCGGATCAGGAGGAGCGATACCTAAGGCGAGGGCAGGAAGTCCATCCGTTGCAAGGTTCATATACAAGATGGCTGCTGGAAGAAGTGGCAGATATTCCGGGCCCGAAATGATGACCACCCCACCGATGACCGCCACTTCTGTAATATTACATCGGAGGAGGTAGGTGAGGTATTTCTTGATATTGTCGTAAATCCATCTGCCCCGTTCGATGGCCTTCACAATGGTGGCAAAATTATCATCGCTTAGAACCATATCCGAGGCCTCTTTGGTCACCTCCGTGCCGGTGATCCCCATGGCGATTCCGATATCCGCATGTTTGAGGGCCGGAGCATCATTCACGCCATCGCCAGTCATCGCTACCACTTCACCCCTTGCTTTCCAGGCCTTGACAATCTTTAGCTTATCCATCGGTGAAACCCTGGCATAGACAGTGACTTTATTTACGATCTTCTCGAACTCTTCGTCCGGCATCTTCTCCAATTCTTCACCGGTCAAAACCCTGTCGTCATCCTTATAGATGCCAATCTCTCTGGCAATGGCGACGGCAGTTAGTTTGTGGTCCCCTGTAATCATGATAGGTTTAATGCCAACCTGTTTGCATACCCTTGTGGCTTCGATCGCTTCCTCTCTCGGTGGGTCCATCATCCCTGCAAGGCCTATAAAAATCATGTGATGCTCGAGATGTTCCTCTGAGCATTCAACCGGTTCGGTGCATTCTCTATATGCAAACCCAAGAACCCTCAATGCCGCTTGTGCCATTTCTTCGTTTGCTTTTAAGATGTCACCCCTTTCTTTTTCTCCTAGTTCCCTTATCTCACCATCTACTAAGATATGAGAACTCTTTTCCAAAACCACTTCAGGAGCGCCTTTCATAAAGGCCGTTCTTTTACCATCCGCCATTTGATGGATGGTCGTCATGCGCTTTCTCTCAGAACTAAAAGGGATCTCTTCGATCCTCGTGTTTTCAAGTCTCATTTCCGTCTCATGTAAGCCTGCCTTTACGGCGGCTACAACAAGGGCGCCTTCTGTCGGGTCGCCTTTAATCACCCATTTGCCCTCTTTCTCCTCTAAAACAGCATCACTGCAAAGGAGGCCTCCCTGAAGAAGTAATCGCAATGATGGTTGATTTGCTGCCGGGATATCAGAACCTCTGAACTCCCCCTCTGGCGTGTAACCCACACCTGTGACTTCAATCATTTTCCCTCCGGAAAATAACTTCCTCACCGTCATCTCCCCCTTGGTAAGAGTGCCTGTCTTATCGGAACAGATCACGGTGGTGCATCCCAGAGTCTCCACGGCAGTCATCTTTCTCACCAGCGCATTTTGCTTCGCCATCTGATGCATGCCGATGGCGAGGGCCCCTGTGACAATGGCGGCCAACGCTTCAGGGACGGCGGCTACGGCCAGGGCGATGGCAAACATCACCATGGTGACGATGAAAGGAAAATCGACCTTGCCCCATAAAACCTCCCTGAAAACGCTGATCCCTGCAACGAGGAAACAGATACCCAGGGCAATGATGCCGAGCCATTTGCCTATTTCTTCTGTCCTTTTCTCAAGAGGAGTCTTCTCTGTCTTTACGGTCATTACCTCCTCAGCAATTTTTCCAAACTCTGTGCTCATGCCTGTTGATGTGACAACTGCCTTACCCCTGCCGTAGGTCACTATCGTACCTGTAAAGACTATGTTTCTTCTATCACTGACACGCACATTTTCTGACAAAGGCTTGATATCCTTACCTACTGGAACAGACTCCCCTGTGAGAGAAGCCTCATCGCATCTTAAGGAATGGTTTTCAACCAACCTTGCATCGGCAGGAATCTTATCCCCTGCTTCAAGAAGTAAAATATCACCCGGCACAAGCTCTTTGGAGGGAATTTCTTCTTCTTTGCCTCCCCTGAGCGCTGTGATCGTTGGAGTCAGCATCTTCTTTAGAGCCTCCAGGGCCCGTTCTGCCCGGTACTCCTGAACAAACCCCAGCACTGCACAGAAGACAACTATAACCCCGATGATGGCCGCATCCACGACTTCACCAACAAGGGCTGAAAGAACGATTGCAATCAGGAGGATGAGGATGAGGATGTTTTTGAACTGGTTGAAGAAGAGGGTAAGGGGCGAAACCCCTTCTTCCTTCTTCAGCTCATTATAGCCATATGTTTCAAGTCGCCTTTTAGCCTCATCTTCTGTCAGACCATGACGGGGGTCTGTATTCAGTTCTTTTAATACCTCCGGGGCCTCGATGGAATGCCATGCTCTCTCTGCCATAGGGATGTCACTCCTTTAAAGGGATTTAGTCTAATGGAATATTTATATATTATGAACTGGGATGAAAAAGCAAGAATTTAAAATGAGAGGATGAAAAACGTTGTCCGGGGCATGATCGGGAATCACACCCCGCGAATTTGTATCCTTAGCGAAAATATATTGGACTTAAATAACCCCCATCCCTTTCAGCACGGAGAGCATGACCGCTGCGGCCATGACGGAGCCGACCTGGCCGCCGGTGTTGGCTCCCATGGCGTGCATGAGGAGGAAGTTTTTCGGATTATACTTCTGGCCTTCCCGTTGAGCCACCCGGGCGGCCATGGGGTAGGCTGAAATACCGGCCGCTCCTATGAGGGGATTGACCTTCCCGCCTGAAAGAACCTTCAACAGTTTCCCGAACATAACGCCGCAGACCGTATCGAGACAGATGGCAACGAAACCCAGGCAGAGGACCATTAGCGTCTGGGGTGTTAAAAAGTTTCTGCCATCCATAGTGGCTCCGATGGAAATCCCCAGAAGGAGCGTCACGATGTTGGCAATCTCATTTTCAGAGGCCTTGGTCAGCCGGCTTACCACTCCACTCTCCCTCATCAGATTCCCTAACATGATGGTTCCCAGAAGGGGAAGCCCCTTCGGTGCAATCAGCCCCCCGATAACTGTCACAACCAGGGGAAAGAGAATCTTGGTCGTCTTTGAGACCGTTTTTTTCACCGCCCCCATATTGATCTTTCTCTCTTCTTCCGTAGTGAGAAATTTCATAATGGGAGGCTGAATAATTGGAACCAGCGACATATAGGAATAGGCTGCCACTGAGACCGCACTTAACAGATGGGGCGCATATTTAGAGGAGACATAGATCGCTGTGGGCCCATCGCAGGCGCCGATCACTCCGATGGCAACCGCATCTAATTTAGAAAAGCCCAGGGCCAAGGCTAACGCAAGGGTTAAGAAAATCCCGAACTGACCCGCCGCACCAAGGAGAAAGATCCTGGGATTCTCTAAAAGAGGACCAAAATCGGTCATGGCGCCGATGCCGATGAAGATGAACAGAGGGAAGAGCTCTGTGGCAATCCCCGCATCGTAAATTGTCCTGAGAAAACCATCCTCTTCCATTAAACCCGCAAGGGGGATGTTCACCAAAATGCATCCAAATCCGATGGGAACGAGAAGCAAAGGCTCTATGCCTTTCTTAATCCCAAGATAGAGGAGAAGGCAACCCAAACCGACCATGACCGGATTTGACCAGTGAAGACTAACAAATCCGGCAATAAGTCCGTATAATCCGTTAACAATGGCTTCAAACATATTTCATCCCCCCTTAATATTTACCCCGTTAGAAATAATACCCCGCTGGAATTTCTAACGGGGTTTACTTTCCTTCTTCCTCTTTTTTGTAGGGAAAGGCTTTCTTCAACAGGCCCATTAAAAGACTGAGGCCCCACATGGTTAAAATTGTGCCTCCCATCCCGACCACAACCATCGTAATTCCAAATGTCCAGTTATCCATTTCAGCTTCCTCCTGAAATTTTAAACCTTTCCTATATACCACCATGAAAAAGGAATTTCAATAAAAAAGTGATTTTTTTAACAAAGTTATAAACACTACATAATTTCTTTTAATTTCAATAGGTTATACTATTTTAGATTTTCTATTATGAAACCCTTTGGCTTGGTGCATGAAGGCTTCGAGGCGGGTCAGGGTATTGGTCTGCTCCTGGCCGTCATAGGCCATGTTGAGGATGGGAATGTTGTTATTCTCCTCCCTGTACCTCTTCAAAAGGGCGCTGACAATCGTTCCGGGCATGCAGGTAAATGGCATGATATTGACGATCCCGCTTGCACCCCTCTTTGCAAAATCGATCGATTTCCCGATGGAGAGGATCGCCTCTCCTTCAAAGGAGGAGTCGAGGTAAGGTTTTGCCTTCTTAAAGATCGCTCGGATTTTGGGTTCGCCAAAGTTTCTGAGATGGCCTTTAAATACCTTTTCCAGGTGGTGTTCGTCATTCTTCTGATAGTAGTCGGTCAGATAAACTTTTAAGAGGTTCGAAAATGACTTCTTCCTGAGACTTCTCTTCTTGGAGATGGTGTTGACATAGAGAATCCATTCGGTCATGGGGGCCATCCACGCCTCGCCTCCGAACTGTTCGATCTTACGGATCACATCCTCGTTGCTGAACCGGTTGAGCCGGACGTAGATCTCGCCCACGATTCCAATCAGGGGTTTCGTCCCGGGTCGATCCACCTCAACCCGTCCGAAACCTTCCAGGCTCTTGTGAAGGGCTTCCTTCAGATCGGTTCCCTTCTGGATCGCTTCACAAACCCTGTTTAATGATTCCTTATAAATCCGATCGGCCTTTCCTTTCTCCTTCTCGTAGGGACGGGTCTCCAGGAGCTTCTTCATCAGAAGGTCCACGGCAACGATTCCCTGCCATGCCACACGGGAGAACTGGGAACCCATGATGCCCAGGTCGCTGTAAAGCGTCTCATCCTGATTGGGGGAGTAGATAGGGACATGCCGGAAGCCCAGATCATCCAGGACGAGGCGATGGAAACGGTGGTACTGTCCGAAACGGCACGGCCCGTTTCCGGAGGGCATGAAGAAGGCCGCCCTCTCATGATCGAAGTTCGGGTTTTTGACCAGCTTCACCATATCGCCGGTGGTGAGAATGCAAGGATAACACTCCTTTCCAGAGGTGAGCTTCCTTCCCCAGTAGAGCGTCTCTTCATCCGATTCGGGAAAGACCTCGGCCTCCACGCCGCAGGCATGGAAGGCAGCAGCCACGGCAAAGGAATGATCGCACATATAGGGTATGTAGATCTTTTTCGTCCGGTCGGTTATCAGCTTCTGCCTTTTCGGAGAGATGACCTTCGTCGCCTTCACATTCTTCAGGCTATCCAGAAAGGCTTCACAACGCGTAATGGCGCCCGCATCCGCGCTGTGTTCATCGATTTCTAATTGAAGGTGGGGCTTCCCTTTCGAAAGATCCCTGTAGAAATGGCTGATGAAGGAGTCCGGACCGCAACCGAAATTGGTGATATAGACCGCATAGAGTCTCGGATCTTCATTGATGATCTTTCCGGCAGAAAGTATCTTCTGCCCGGATCGCCAGTACATCTCATGGATCTCTTCGGTCGGCTTGACCGAATCCAACGGAAGGAAATCCATGGGGATGGCAAGGACCCCCAGATCCTTCAATTTTTTCGGCATCTCAAGATTGACTCCGGGATCGCAGGAGTTATAAGATCTTCCAACAATGACCATCGCCTTTTCATTGGGCCCGATCTGATTCAGAATCTCCTTTCCCCTGTTGAGGAGCGATTGGTGGAACCGGGCCTGAAACCTCTCTGCCTTCACAAAAGCCCTCTTCACCTGTTTCGATCCCCGGTGGAGCGCTTTTCCGAAATCGATCAGCTCCTTCTCCAGATGATCCCTTCCAAACTGGAAATGGAAGATGGGCTGAAGGACTTCCACATCACCCTTTCTAAAAGTGATGGAGGAATGGACCGCATAGGGAAAGGCCTGGGCGTAAGGGCAGGCCGCACTGATCGGAATTTCAGAGTGGGGCGACTTGAGGTTGATGATGCTCGGCAAAAAGATCCTCTTCGCCCCTTTCTCAAGAAGGTTGAGGACGTGGCCATGGCTCACCTTGATGGGAAAACAGGTCTCGGCAACGACATTCTCCACCCCTTTCCGGATCAACTCCCTATTCGTTGCATCGGAGAGCACGGGGCGATAACCCAGCTCTGCAAAGAAGGCTTTCCAGAAGGGCATCATCTCGTGGAGGTAGAGAATTCTGGGGATTCCAATCTCCGGGGCATCGGCTGGAAGATCTTCCTCCCTTTCATAAGAGGCAAAGAGCATTCTCTCCCTCTCCTCAAAAAGATCGGGGAGGTCTGAGCCCTTTGTCCGCTTGATCACATCATACTTCTCGCAACGGCTCCCGTAGAAAAGAGGTTTCTCCCCCTCTACGCTCACCTTCCGGATGAGGCAGAGGTTGGGACAACCTTTGCATTCGAAGGAGGACTGTTCGTAGCGGCGCTGGCTGAGGTCGAACCCTTTAAAGCCCGAATGATCCCACGCTTTCTCTTCCATGGCCAGGATGGCAACACCAATGGCTCCGGTTACATCATGATTTTCAGGGACGATGATCTCTTTTCCGAGAACTCTTTCAAAGGCGGCGACCACCCCATAGTTAAAAGCCGTTCCTCCCTGGAAGAAGATCCGGTCTCCGATGCGGCGGTCTCCGACCACCCGGTTCAGATAGTTTTGAACAATGGAGTAACTGAGGCCTGCAATGAGATTGTCCTTCCGGGCGCCCCTTTGCTGGTGATGGACCAGGTCCGATTCGATGAAGACCGTGCACCGCTCCCCCATCCTCACCGGCTCCCCGGCAGAGAGGGCAAGGTTTCCAAACTCCTCTTTGATGGAGATGTCCAGTTTTTCCGCCTGCTCCTCTAAAAAAGAGCCGGTTCCTGCCGCACAGACCTTGTTCATCTCAAAATCAACGACCACACCCTTATCGATGCTGATATACTTGGAGTCCTGCCCGCCGATCTCAAAGATTGTATCCACACCTGGATCGATGTGAACCGCGGCTGTTGCCTGGGCCGTGATCTCATTTCGAACCAGGTCCGCCCCCACGAAATCTGCAGTCAGATAACGACCGGAGCCGGTCGTTCCCACTCCCTTGATCTCTATCCGGTCGCCAATCTCCGAACCGATCTCCTCCAAGCCGATGCGAACGGCTTCGATGGGCCGGCCTGCGGTCATTAAGTAGCGCTTCGAAAGAACCCTTTTATCCTTATCGATGACAACAAGATTGGTGCTGATCGAACCCACGTCCAGCCCCAGGTAGGCCTCAACCTTATTCTGACCTATTGAATCGGAAGGGGGTGGGCCCTGAACCATGATAGGTTCAGGGTTGCCATGCACCCCACGTGGTGCATGGGGTGAAGAAACATGATTCGAAGAAAGGCAGAGGGGAGCTAAGGGAATCTCCTTCTCTTGATGATGCAGTAGATACTCCCGAAGAGAAGTTAAATTTAACGTCCCTGCCCTTTTTGGCTGAGCGCTTTCCCGGGTCACCAGCGCCGCCCCGATGGCTCCCATGGAGGCGAAATACTTCGGAATAATCAGCTCCCCATCCGAGAGTTCCAGAACATCCTGGAATGCCTTTCTCATTCCCACATTGGCCGCCACTCCTCCCTGAAAGGAGATGGGTTTGACAAACATCTTTCCCTTGCCAATGTTGCTCTTAAAATTTCTGGCCAGGGCAAAGCAGAGACCGGCGACGATGTCGTAGTCCGGTGTGGCGATCTGCTGAAGGTGGATCATATCCGATTTGGCAAAGACACTGCATCGTCCTGCGATGCGGGGGGGATTTTCCGATTTGAGGGCGAGCTCGCCAAACTCCTCAATCGTCAGACATAATCGAGAAGCCTGTTGATCCAGAAAAGACCCTGTGCCGGCGGCGCAGAGGGTGTTCATCGAGAAATCACCGATCTTGAAATGGCCGCTCTCCTCTTCGATAAAGATCAGTTTCGAGTCCTCTCCTCCGATATCGATGATCGTCCTGATCTCAGGATAAAAATGTTGAATCGCCTTGGCCTGCGCGATGATCTCGTTGACGAAATAACCGTCGAGGAGTTCGGAGAGCAGTTTTCCTCCTGTTCCTGTAAACGAGAGGCTGTGAAATTGCTCGGGCGGAATACGGCTGAGGATTTCTTCTAAAACGCTCTGAACCGTTTTGAGGGGTTGTCCCTTGATCCGGGTATAATGCTCCTCGATTACCTCTCCCCGGTCATTCAGGATAACCGTGTTTGCACTGATGGAGCCGACATCGATGCCTAAATAGATTTTTTTCATCCCTTTAACCATTTACCTGCTGAAAGTATAAACCTTACAATTTTAATTGATTCGATCTCCCCTTTTCAAGTGAAACTCTCCTCCCAAATCCCGATTTAGAAATTTTAAGAATAGTTCCCTCTCCCTTGACGGGAGAGGGTGAGGGTGAGGGTGAATAGTTCACCTTTAAGGTTACCCCTCCCCCTCCCCCTCACTCCCTCCCCTGCCTTCGCCGAAGCGCCTGCCCTCCGCAAGGCTTCTGGAGGCGGGGCTTCGCGCAGGCAGGCGCAAGGGGAGGGGGATTTACCTGGAAAACAATTTTCTATTTCTGTTTTAGGGTTCCTCGCATCAGGGCGGGACATTCATGGAACATGCAGGTCATTCTGAATCTGTTTCAGAATCTTGCTATTGGGCATTGATTTTATGAATCCCCTATGATAATTTTCTTTCCGTTATGGATAACGTGAGGGCGCGGGTCATTGTTGAAGGAATGGTTCAGGGGGTCTTCTTCCGCCAACATACCCAGGAAACAGCCTTCAGGCTGGGAGTGAAAGGCTGGGTCAGAAACCGCAGGGATGGCCGGGTGGAAGTCCTCTTCGAAGGAGACAAGGCAAAGGTGGATGAGATGATTCAATGGTGCCATCGAGGACCCTCAGAGGCGAGGGTAACCAATGTCCGGGTCATCTGGGAGGAGTTTGCAGGAGAGTTTAAGGATTTCTCTATTACCTACTGACCCTTCTTCGGGACTTCCTTCTCCTCTTTGAGGATCTTCTTCTTAATATCCTTTCCCACCTCATCTCTTTCCTTCTTGATCACTTCTTCCAGATGCTCCATCCTCTTTCCTGTCTCGGTTAAACCTTCACCGACCTTCTTCACAGCCTCGCCTCCACCGAAGTAGATAAAGAGTAATATGATGAGGATCCCGGCAACCACTCCTAATAAAAATCGGACCATCGGCTATAAACCCTCCTTTTTTTCTTAACCTACCAGGGATTCCCAATTTTTTCAATCTATATATTATATTGCCCCCTTCTCTTGAACATCTTCTTCCCTTCCCTATGAGACTGTGTCGCAATGTGGGAATTGGGATGTTTGTCATTCTGAACGAAGTGAAGAATCTAATGATTTCAACTGAATCGATCATAGAGATTCTTCGGCTATCGCCTCAGAATGACATTACGACACAGTCTCAAAGGGAGGAGAAAGATTTCCCTCTTTTGGCAAAGGGGGATGAAGGGGGATTAGATCGGTTTATTCAAAGGGCTAAAGTGTAACACTTCACGTTGTTTTACCTCCTTCGGATATGATAATATCCTTTCAAAAGGAGTGAGATATGAAACGTATTCCCTGGAAGATTTACCTGGGCCTGACCCTGATGGCTCTTTCTTTAATCTTTTATCTTATCCATTATGCTGTTTTCAGAGACAGCCACCATATCTTTCTCTATCTCATCGGAGACATCGCTTTTGTCTTCATTCAGGTCTTGCTGGTCACGATGATTATCGATCAACTCTTGAGTCGAAGGGAAAAGCGCTCCCTGCTCAACAAGTTAAATATGGTGATCGGAGCCTTCTTCAGTGAGGTGGGAACCCATCTGCTAAAATTATTCAATCAATTCGACTCCTACAACGACCAGATCCGGAAGGATCTGACCGAGAACAATGATTGGTCAAACAAGGCGTTCTCAAATATGAACAAGCGTCTAAAAGATTACAATCACCACATTGAAAGCCAGAAAGGAGACCTGCTGGCTTTAAGAGTTTTCCTTCAGGGAAAGAGAGAATTCTTATTGGCCCTTCTGGAAAACCCCAATCTGCTCGAACACGAAGCCTTCACAGAACTCCTCTGGGCTGTCTTTCACCTGACCGAGGAGTTGTCTTTCCGGGAAGACCTGAGACAATTACCTGATACGGACTACAACCATCTCTCCGTAGATATCCAGAGGGCTTATCACCTGCTCATCGTTGAATGGTTGGCTTATATGAGACACCTGAGAGACAGTTACCCCTACCTCTTCTCGCTTGCTGTGAGGATGAATCCTTTTAATCCGAATGCCTCGGCTGTAGTGAAATGAATGATCAGCGAGGCGTTAAGCCATTTCTTTATCTTCATCACAGGTCCGGAACCCTGCGACACATATTGTCCGGTCTTCCTATCCGCACAGGGTTTACCCCGTTAGAAATAATGCCCCGCTGGTATTTCTAACGGGGCTCACTTTTTCACGAAATGTTTCAAATACTCTCCGTAGCCCTCTTTTTCCAAATCCTCTTTGGGAATGAATCTCAAGGAGGCGGAGTTCATGCAATACCGGAGCCCGGTAGGGGGCGGCCCATCATTAAACACATGCCCAAGGTGAGAGTCGCCATGCTTGCTCTTAACCTCGGTGCGCCTCATAAAAAAGCCCCGGTCCTCTTTTTCGACAATATTCTCTGGCTCAAGAGGCCTGGTGAAGCTGGGCCATCCTGTTCCGGAATCATATTTTTCGAGGGAGCTAAAGAGAGGCTCTCCGGAAACAATATCCACATAGATTCCCTCTCTCTTATTGTCCCAATATTCATTGTGAAAGGCCGGTTCCGTGCCATCCTTCTGAGTCACTTCATACTGAAGAGGAGTCAGCTTTTTTTTCAAGGCAGCGTCGTCAGGTTTCCGGTAGGCCTTTTTGCCCTTACCCTTGGCCGTTTCCGGATCTTTTCCCCATACCCTGGTCAAATATTGGTCCCGGCCCGAGTTGAACCGGTAGAATTTGTACTTGAGAGCGCTCTTCTTATAGTAATCTTGGTGATAATCCTCGGCTTCATAAAATTTTGTGAATTTAACGATCTCCGTAGCAATCGGCTTGTTGAACTTTCCGGATCGATTGAGATCCTCTTTCGACTTCTCTGCCAATCGTTTTTGCTCTTCGTCATGATAGAAGATGGCGCTGCGATACTGTGAACCCCGGTCAACAAACTGTCCTCCGGAATCCGTCGGATCGATGTGCTTCCAGAAGTAACTGAGTAACTCTTCATATGTTACCCTCGTTGGATCGTAATAGACTTGAACCGCTTCCACATGACCTGTTGTGCCGGAGGATACCTGTTCATAGGAAGGATTCTCTTGGTTTCCACCGGTGTAGCCTGAGACGACCTTTACAACACCGGGCAATTTTTCGAGGTCTGCTTCTGTGCACCAGAAACAGCCTCCGGCAAATGTAACCACGCGTAATCCGTTATCCCCTTTGGGCATATCCCTCACCTCCGTCTGGCCTGAATCAACCCTTTGGCATCCACTTATGATCAACATGAGCATCAAAGCCAGGATGATTAGATTCTTCACCAAACTCACCACCTCCATATCAACTATCTTTTATAAATATAATCATTATCTAAAAAAATCCCCAGATACTTCCTCTCCCCTGGGAGGCTGTGTCGCAATGTCATTCTGAGGCGATAGCCGAAGAATCTCTATGATCGATTCAGTTGAAATCATTAGATTCTTCACTTCGTTCAGAATGACAAACAACCCAATTTCCACATTGCGACACAGTCTCTGGCGGGAGAGGATTGAGGTGAGGGGGAACAAATCAGTGTGTACACCCCCGCCAGCTTACCCCCATTCACCCGATTCCATATCTTATCGTTCTTATTGGGTTTTTGAAAAGGGGGATGAATTAATATTATGACAGATACGGACGATCCAAATACAAGCCCCGAAATCAAATTCCTTTTTGCTTCCCTTTAGTCTCCGATCCAGCCTCCGGCTCAGAAGAGCCTCTGGCTCGGAGAGAGCGGTCTCTGACCTTAATTTGCTAGAGTGCCAAAGGGTTGACTAATTTGTTGTTTTAGATAAAATGAGCTTAAATTCGAACCGACAGCAGGGCCAGCTCTCATTCCCATCATTTTTTTGTTGACAAAAGGTATCAATTGATACCATAATGGTTATGGATCGACCTTCTCACAAAGAAATCAACCGCAAGATAAAACAGGCGAGGGAAGCGATATCGGACAGCCAATTTTCTATCTTGAATCCGGTTAGTGTCTCTGCTGATGTATTAAAATTAGGATTTACCATTGAAGGTATTTCCAATATTCTTGCCAATCTTTTGAGCGAGATAACGCCTGTTGATTATGCTGGCGCGTATCCACCACAAAAATCGTATGAGAGTGACATTCTCGATTGCGAGCTTTTTACCTTTCGATGGGCAAGTAAGAATTTGGGGGGGGAAATCTATTTGAAATTTGCCTTCAAAGGACAAAAAATGTGGGTTGTATCTTTGCATGAGGAGAGAAAGAAAGGAGAAAGCAGATGAATCATATGAGAGATATAAAAATAGAATGTCCGAAAGGACATGGGAAAATGGTGATTAGACAAACCACAGAAAAAATCAATTTTCGGGGTGTTAGTATAAAATTCCCCGTGGAACAATATTTGTGTAGGGTGTGCGGGACAAAAGCGGGTACTGCTGAACAAACGGATACCATTCAGAAGGCTATTGCTGATGCCTATCGTAAGTCAGTTGGTTTATTGACAAGTAAAGAGATCGTTGAAGGAAGAAGAAAGATGAACATAACTCAAGCAACCCTTGCCGAGCGAATGAATGTGGGAATTGCCAGCATAAAGAGGTGGGAAAGAAGTTCTATCCAGAGCAAATCTATGGACCACGCCCTCAGGATTGCTCTTGAAGGTCAAAGTATTGGAGACAGTTGTACCGGAAATCGGACTTTTTCAATTCCCAGGATAAAATTAGTTATTAAAGAATTTGAGTCTATTCTTGGCAAACATATTCTTAAAAAAAATGATAAGATGTTGTTCGCCGCAAAATACCTGTGGTATGCGGATATGGTCGCACACAGGGAGACTGGGGAAAGCATGACCGGGGCCACTTATGCCGCACTTCCTTACGGGCCCCAGCTCAATAACTATAAAGACTTAATCGAAGACATTATGAAAGCTGACCAGTCGGAGGCCGAAGCCCTTAGCCCGGAGGAAAAAAGAATCATTACCCGTATCGCCTTGAGATTTCCTGAAGAACGAATGGCTTATGCTTCGGCCCACAAAGAAAAAATCTGGAAGAAACAATCCAATGGAGCAATCATTCCGTATACTAATTCATCGGAGTTAACAGGCCTCTAATGGCTTTTTAAAGGGGTAAGGGCTTCTTGCTTCCGCCCCCTTCGCCTTGCCTGCCTGCTCGAAGCCTCTTGGCCTCCGTAGCCTTGGCGTAGGAGGTTGGCACAGGCAGGCGACTCACAATTCACGCCTTGTGGTGAGGAAGGTGAAGGCAGATGGGATTTTTTGAAGGAAAAAATAAGTGAAAGAATTCAACAACGTCCCGTGGATATTACACAACTAGCGGGCTTTGCCCGCTGGCTCGGCCGTTCATGCGCAGCGTTATGACCAGAAATGAAAGGTACTTAAACAATTGCGCGAGAGATACGATCTTAAAAGGCTTGATAAAACCTATAACGGCAAACCGCAAAGGAGGTAAGCCATGACAGCCTTTGATCCAATCCAGTACAAGAAGATCGAACGTGAAGTCTACAGCTTTACAGCGGCGAGCTACGAGAAATATGGAAGCAAATCGTTCGAAGCATATGCACAGCCTTTACTCGAAGGTGCGCGACTCAAACCTGGTCAACACGTCCTTGATGTCGCCTGCGGAACCGGCATCCCCTCGCTTATGGCATCACCACTGGTTGAACCGGGTGGAGCTGTGACAGGTATCGACCTTGCACCGGGAATGATCGAGTTGGCAAAGAAAAAGGCTGAAGAAAGAGGTCTGAAGAATGTCACCTTCCGGGAAGCAGACGCGGAATCCCTCTCTTTCCCGGATGAGTCATTCGATGTAGTCCTATGCAATCATGGTCTGGTACACATGACAGACAGAGGCAAGGCGTTACATGAAATGTTGCGTGTTTTGAAAAAGAGCCATGGGGTACTTGCCTTATCGGTGTGGAGCACCCCTGACCGAGCTCTCACCATCGGGATAGTGGCAAAGACGATACGGGAGCTTTGGCCTGCTGCTGCTATACCGGGTGCACCCATGTGGTTTGACTTCGGAACGGAGGGGGTTCTCGAAAAAGCCCTCACCGATACCGGCTTTCATGACGTTCGGACAACGAGACACACCGTCCCCTTCGAGGTCGGAAGCGGAGAGGAATACTGGGAGGGCGTGCTGGGGATAAGTGGTCGCCTGCAAATGCTTTTGAAAAGTATACCACCGAAAGTTGCCTCAGACATCAGAATGAGTGTTATTAGGGCAGCAGAGAACTTTCGTTCAGGAGGTCAGGTCAGAATACCATGTGAAGAAGTGATCGCAGTGGCAAGAACATAGGGCAAACGACTTTGAAACGGCATAGGTACAAACCGAATGATGATAAAAGACTTCATAACAAGCGGCTGCACCGGATCGCCGATAAATCCGGCTCCCGGTGACCCGCAACGTTGTGCATATAGAAAAATGGAAATTAAGATCAAAAGCAGTGATGAATTAAATAAACTCCTCGACGCTTTGGCACTCGAGATCGTGGACGCCAATATATACCATCGGCTTTATACCGACTTAGTCGATTCAATCAAGGATAACGCGAGAGGATTTACCCAATCAAACACCTTTTGGAGTTTCACTATTGATTCACTTCACGATGCTCAAATGATCCGCTTATGCAGGGTTTTTGACCAGGAATCAAAAACTCTTAATCTTTTCAATCTTTTGGAAACAATTAAAGCAAACGTTCAGTTTTTTGACCAGAAGTACTTTCGACAAAGGTTGAAAGACAATGCCTTTGTTGACTCACTCGCAGAAGTAGATCGTATACCAAATGAATCACAACTTCAAAAAGATATCTGGTTCGCAAGTGACCAGAACCCCCTCGTGAAGAAACTCATGATTTGGCGAAACAATATCATTGCACACCGGGGAGCAAAGGTATCGCTCGGAAAGGATGAGATACTTGCAGATAATTCACTGAGCCAACAAGAAATAGAGACTCTTCTGAATGAGTCCTTTACCATTTTTAATCGATATTCAAGCCTTTACCGAGCCTCCACATGGTCAAGAACAGTTGTCGGTCACGACGATTATAAATCCCTTCTAAAATTCCTCAACTTGGGTTTGCAAAAATGGGACGAAGACATCAAGAAAGAGCTTCAGGAGTTAAAAAACGGGCACAACAAGACACTTCAGCGGATGGCTCATAGCCACCGCTCACCTAAGTCGTTATGATTAGAAATAATGAGAGATAAGGAACAAATAGCCATTACAGATCCTGGAAGGCTCATACAGCTTTTATTCGTGGATGATGAACCGAATAATCTTGATCTTCTGTCATCCCTTTTTACAGCGGCATACAAGAAAGTTAGGGTTTATGTAGCTGAGGCAAATCAGGCAGCTATTAGACTCGCAGTCAATCATCGACCGGACTTGATTATAAGTGATATAGTGCGTCCTGGTGGGGACGGCTACGAGTTGTTAAAGTTACTAAGGGCAGACCAGAGGACTAAATATATACCGGTATTTTCGATATCTGGAACTACATCTCCTGGATACGACAAGAAAAATGCAACAAAAGCTGAAGCCGAAGAGCTCAGGCAATATCGTGCAGGATTTACCAGAGTTTTCCCAAAGCCATTTGATCTGAAGCAACTTCTCGATGCGGTCAATTGGTATATAATGGCCGATATGAGTCCGGATAAAGCCCTTTTGAATCTGGGCACTGAAACTCCTATGCTTGATTATAAAGAATCAGTAGTTTTGTCTACCAGAGATGGACGGGCCTGTCTCGCTAAAGATGTGATTGCCATGGCGAACATTGGAGGCGGAACTATCATAATTGGTGTAGCGGAACAGAGTAGAGGCCATTTTGCAAAAGTGGGTCTTGATCCAGAGAAACTTGCTGAGCTTGAGGCATCTTTGGTAAACAAGTGTCTACGCCCTTTTATAGACCCAAACTTTCACATTGGAGTCAGGAGAGTAATTGAAGACGAAAGAACCTTCGTCTTTCTCGAAGTTCCGGGTGCAAAAGAAACCCCCATTCTGGCAAGAAAGGATAACAAGGCAGCTTCCCTCTACCAGGGAAGGCTATACATTCGCTCGTCTGCGGCAGAAAGCAGGGAGATTACTGACTCTGTCGAGTTGAGGCAATTATTGGGCAGATTCTTGAAAGGATCATAACAGACGGCTCCACCGGATCGCCAAAAAGGCCAGCTCCCGGTGAGCCTTAGCGTTCGCAATAGGAGATAAAAATGGGAACAGAAATCAAAACATGGCAAATCGTTAATGGTCAATTGCAGCCTATAAATACAAATCTGAACGTAACAGTTTAGTCCTTATCTTATCCGTAGGCCGTCGAGATATCAACTTGAATTATTATACAGGGCAGCTTGAGCCGTAGGCGTATCAGCGGTGAGGAGGGTTTGTAGGAACTTCCTTGGATGGACACCTTGTCTTCTGGCGGTTTGCACCAGACTGGGAAGGATGCTGTGGGTTTTGAGTCCGCTTTCTGATCTCGATCCGAAACATATCTTTCGGAAGATCACCAGATGTCTGAGAGACTGTTCCGCGTGATTATTGGTGGGTGGCACACCGGGGCGCCGGAGGAAGGTAAAGAGAAATCTTTGTTCGGGGCCTGCAAGATAGGTCCGGAGGGTCTCGGCGGGTTTGAACCGAAGTGGCTGTTTGCAGATGGCATCAAGTTCTCTAATGAAACCGTTTTCGATCTTGGTGGTCCTCTTCCAGGGGATATCGCCGGATTTGAGTTTCTGCCCTGTGTCGCAGAGTCGTGAGCCTAGATCTATGAGACCCTCGCAGAAGGGGCCGACAGCGGTGTCTTTCTCGGTCTGCGGCAAGAGCGCATGTTCCCCTCTGATTTCTTTGGCCTTTGTAATGATATGGGCGATGCAGGCCTGCCAGTCCACCCCGATCCCGTTATAGGCTGCATACCGGTCACGGACCAGTGTCCCGTCAAAGTTCTCTCCGAAGATGGTTTTTGCCACCTCAGAAGACCGATGCCGGTTGATGTGAAAGAAGGCGAGGCGCTCATTGCCTGCGAACCATACGTAATGGCCCACCCCGTCAGAGCGCCAGGAGGTTTCATCAGCGTGCAGAACGTCGGAGGCCCTGATCTTGTCGCGCAAATCCTCATAGATCGGTTCTCCTTGCGTTGCCGCTCTGCGGTCGAACCCCAGGGCGGAAGCAGGAACAAACTCAAGGCCGAATAACTCCCGGAACAACTCTGTCGTTTTTCGATAGGAAATCCCGATCCGATAGCGTAAGTAGATCGCCACGGACTTTGCGACCGGCCCGATAGGGGCGTTCAACAGCTCACCCTTCCCTGCCTGAACCACCGGACGGTTGCACCGCGCACAGAATGCCTGCCCATGTCGATAGCATGTGACCAGGGTCCGGGGCTGGATCACGATATCTTCCTGAACGTGCTCCGTCGTTTCTTGGATCGGTGTCAAGTCCTCGGATTGACAATGGGGACAGATCGTTGGAGCAGGCACCTCAACGGTCCTATCAATATGCTCCGGCGTGGGCCGTACCCATCCCGGATGTCCTGGCGGTGCTCCACGCTTTTTCTTCTCCCCCTCATGGGACGACGAGGGACTCTCAGCATTGTTTCCACCTGGTTCCACTTCTTTCTTCTTATTCGGCTTAAATTGCCGTCGATGCAAGACCTGAAGTTTCGCCTTAAGCTGCGCATTTTCCCGCTCCAGAACGCGTATCCGCTCATCCCTGGCTTTTAAGTGGCCATCAAAGCTATCGATGATCCGCAGATGCTCCTGATATACATCATGGGCCCGTCGGTACTCTTCCAATACCCACTGGGTGGACAATCCATCCAGATACGGGCAGCTGTGCCTGTATAAACATTCAAAATCATGCGGCGGATAGGGGTAACGAGGCACTCCTACTTGTTCTCCAGGTTCAGGATCTCCCAGTTCACTTTGGAGAGCGCCTGGATAAGCGCCCAAAGCCTCTGGTAGCGCCTGCCCATCTCCAAAGCTTTTGGAACAATGTCCTTTCGTACATAGAGTGTTACGGTTTTTCTTTCCACCTTGGTCGTCAGGCTATGACCGCTCATGGAAGGCGACTTTGAGATGGTCCCGATCAGGAAACTATCAAGCATCGCCCCAATGTCCTCCCTCAGCCGGGCCTGGCGCTTCTTCAGGATGTCTGCTCG
>Ga0154725_1085_pt1 | contig 22103 bp, 23 predicted proteins | sample Rifle2008BG16ft_FD_105733 | JGI IMG/M metagenome (GOLD analysis project Ga0154725, IMG submission 105733) | Deltaproteobacteria bacterium RBG_16_49_23 | reverse complement strand
ATGTGTTAATTTAATTTCATGGTAGCTATTCCTAAAAAAGCAGCAACGGTTATTCTTCTAAGAGATAACTTGGCGGAAGGATTTGAAGTTTTCCTCCTAAAACGCCATGAAAAGAGCAGTTTCATGGGGGGGAATTTTGTCTATCCCGGCGGCAGGGTAGACAGAAACGATGGGTCATTAGAAATCTGTTCCCACTGCAAAGGAGTCTCCCCTGAGCAAGCCCATCAGATTTTTGGAGCTTCGATCTCTCCGGAAGAAAGTCTCGCATACTGGGTTGCAGGGATTCGGGAACTTTTTGAAGAAGCCGGAGTTCTTCTCGCTTATGACCATTCCGCAACTCCTTTGATTTTGAAGAATCCAAGACAACGGGAAAAGCTTTCACATTATCGGGATTTACTCCAAAAGGATAGGTCAACCATTTGCCAGCTGGTTGAGGAAAAAAACCTCTTACTTGCCGTAGATCAGCTCCATTATTATGCCCATTGGATCACGCCTGAGGCTCGATCTGAACGATTCGACACGCGTTTCTTTATAGCGTGCCACCCCGAGGGGCAAGAGGCGACTTATGACCAAAAGGAGACAACCGTTGGAATCTGGTTAACTCCGAAGCAAGCTTTGGAGGAAAATCTGAAGGGTAAGGCTGCTCTGAGCCCGCCCACATTGAAAACCCTTGAAGACCTTTCCCGATTTAAGAATATTGCAGAGGTATTTAATACTTTAGGAAAAGCCAAGATTCAACCCATCCTTCCCGTTCTCACAAAGATCGAGGACGAGACCCTTATCATTTTTCCATGGGATCCCGAGTATGGGATATTTCAAAAAGGGGAAACTCCAGAAAAAGTAGATCATGGAAAGCCTTCGCGGCCAGAAGACAATACCACACGGGTTATTCTGAAGAAGGGCTACTGGATTCCCTATTGTTGTGGGCGATAAGGTTATTTGAAGCTCCCCGCCCCTGCCTGCCGGCAGGCATCCCGTTAGGACGGGAGCAAGGTAATCTCGTTTTATATTGTGCCCCTTGACCCCGCCTATCCCGCTAGGGTGGGACGGGTCAGGTTCCGGTCGAATGAGGATTGAGAGGAGTTGAACCATGGGCATCTCAGATTATTTCAAACCTGTGTCTTCCTGGTCCGCCGAAGAGGTCCGTACGTTTTTAAATGAGAAAGGACCAGAGAAGTATAATCTCGTTGATGTGAGACAACCTAAAGAATATGGACAGAGTCATCTGCCCGGTGCGCAATTGATTCCATTGGGAGAATTGGCAAATCGAGTCAAGGAGCTCGATCCCAATAAACCGACGATCGCCTACTGAGGTATGGGAGTCCGCAGCCGTGCTGCTGCAGCCATCCTCTCCGAAGCTGGATTTAAAAAGGTCTATAGCATGAAAGGCGGAATCAATGCCTGGGAGGGACAGGTCGCAGAAGGCGTGCCTGAGGCCGGAATGGCTTACTTTTCTTCAGCCACCCAGCCGGAAGAACTCCTTGGGCTGGCGTGGCTGCTGGAAGATGGCTCTCGAAAATTCTATGTAGAAATGGCTTCCATGTTGAAGGACAAGGAGGCTGTCGCTTTATTCCAAGAACTTTCAAAAGCAGAGGAAAAGCACCAGGCTTCGCTTGTCAATCTTTACAAGGAGCTTTCGGGTAGACCCTTCGATTCGGAGTTTCCAAAAAACCTCTTTCGGGAGGAACCTTCAGATGAGAGGATGGAGGGAGGCATGCATCTTCGCGAAGCACTTCAATGGGCTGAGAAAAAGGCCATAAAGGAGATCCTCGAACTCTCCATTTCCTTAGAGTCGAATGCTTATGACCTCTATCTCAAAATGGAACACAAAATGGAATCCCTGAACGCAAAGAAGGTGTTTAAGGTTCTATCCACGGAAGAAAAAAAACATCTTGAGCGACTCGCTTCACTCCTTGAAAAAAAGTTATAAAATGTAGCTTTTTTCTTTCCCCCTATCTCCTTATCTCCCTATCTCCCTATCGATTTTTTCTTTCCTTCTGTCCCTCGACATCTCCCAGATGAGGCACTGGTTTCTGAATTTGCAGTAGAGTTTTGGATCAATGCATTCACAACAATGATCGATGTTAATGCATTCACAGCACTCCCCGCAGAATCCAGCCTCATACTTCTGGCAGGTAGCAATAGCCTCCCGGTCCGGATGATTTCGACACTTCATTGCTTTTCATTCCTATCAGGATTTTCCGCCCACAGTCCTCTTGATCTTAAATCGTTTTGAGACAGGCCGCTGCCGGAGCAATATATAAGTCGCCCCTGCCCCACCATCGCAGATCCTTGCGCTTGAATAGGCTGCAACCCATTTCCGCCAAGGGCCATGGGTTAGCCATTCAATAACCTTTTTCTTTAATACAGGTTCAAAGGGTGAAGAAAGACCGCGGCCATGAACAATTAAAACACCCGTCTTGCCCGTGGTCACCGCCCATTTTAAGAACCTCTCAAAAACTTCCTTTGCCTCCTCTGCAAGGAGACCATGAAGATCAACAAAGGCCTGGATGGAATATTCTCCCCGATGCAATCGCTTTGCTACCGAAGGGTGGACGTTATATCCTGTTCCTTCGATATACTCCGGCGTATCTGCAACATTAAAACCCATACCATATTTTACAAGATCCCGGAGTTTTTCTAATACCTCAGTATCTTCTTTATCCCTTGTCCCTTCGGGCAATTCACATTGAAAGATCCTTTCAATATATTTGCCCCCGGAAACGGGTGTAACGCCTTCCATCGCTTTCTTAAAAAACTCCTCTTCCAATTCAGGACTTAACTCCCTGGCACAATCAGCCTTCTCGAAATGACAATCATCAGGAAGTAAGACAGACTTTTTTTCAAGGAAAGTTTTTAGGTCCTGGAAGGATTTTATGGTAAGTGAGGATTTGGAGGATTTAGAAGGCTTCATAATCCCACCCCGCTTTGTTAAAAAACTTAACGATAACTGAATTAATTTTAAATAAAAAAATAACGATTATCAAACAGATTTAGATAAGATTAAAGGATCAGGCATTGCAATATTACATTTTTAGAATTTTGATGGATAAAATTCGGGAGGCTGTTCGAGGTTTGATTCTCTATCTTTTTTCCGATTTCTATCTGAATTTCTTACAACTCAAATGAGAAATCAGTTTCTCTTTTGTAAAGAGGAGAATGCTTTCCTTCTTTTTATAAATCCAAACAGACAGATGGGCTTCTTCTGTAGGTTCAGTGATCAAGAATAAACATCAAATTGGTTTTTGTCGCGACTCTGGTCATGGCATGGATGGGAACAAACCTTGTCTCTGCAGCGGGACACAAGATCGTTAGAAAATATCCGGTTTCTGACCATGGAATATTGGAACTGAACGTCCCTGCTTCCTGGAAGGACGATATTCACAAACCTCGGAAGGATATGCCCCCAACCATTATTTCGTTCCTGCAAAGGGGAACGATTTCAAGATCTTGATCGCCGTGTTATGGGAAAAAACAAGAGAACAAGATGTTAACAGTCCAACCAAAATACGGGCCCTTGTTGAACAGGATGGACAACGAATTCTTCCAAAAGCAGTTGAACCGAAGCTTGTCGTCCAGTAGATGCGAAGTGTTAACAACATCGGTTATTTCTTTTCCTTCACGGATAAAGTCCCTAACCCAGGAGCATGCTTGTATATGACTCGAGGAGGAATAGGTGTTGGCAATCTCCTGCTTAATGCGGCCATTCGCCGGAACAAGGTTAAAGTTGCTACCCCCCCTCAAACCTTTAGAGATGGGATCGATTGCGAATAAATTCCTTAGAATGAAGCTTCGGACAAAAATATTTGGACACCATTCACGGCAAAATTTTCGATTCAGAAAGCTTAGAGCATTGTGACGGTTATCCTGGAACTCTTCTATTTCAACCTTTCTGGTCACCCATCTAAATATTTCTCTCTTTCGAAGAAGATGCCATGATATCGTCGATGCATAAGTTCGATCCGAGAAGAAAGTCTATTCCGGATGACCCCAAACGATGATTATTTGAGGACCCCGATTCCAATTTATCGGAGGTTGGCGTGAACTCGGGGCACATGCTCAGGCATATTGGGTGCGGGACAGGGTATTTTTCCGCTTCCTTCTGCAAATATTAAGACTCTTGGAAGCGATTTTTGTGAATATTTTAACATAAACTTCACAGGCTATTTTTTTCCTTGACATTCGTCTTCCTTAATGTTACACATAATGAAATATTGGTTCATTAGGTGATACTTTCGTGGTCCCCTCCAAAACAAAGACTTTCTACAACAGATCGCTTGAACGGGCACTTCAGATCCTATGCGCTTTCAACAGGGACAGGCAGACCTTATCTCTTACTCAGTTGGCAAATATTCTAAACCTTTCCAAAGCAACCGTTTTAAGGCTCACCTCGACCCTCATCAAATATGACTTCCTCAGATATGACCCGCCTTCAAAACAGTATTCTCTTGGTCTCAAATTGTTCGAGCTGGGAAGCGTCATCTTTTCATCCTTTTCGATCAGAAGAGTTGCGGCTCCCCATTTAACCCAATTGCAATCCACATTAGGGAAAACAACCTTTTTAGGAATCTTGCTGAATGATGAACTCGTTTACATCGACAAAAGGGAGGATCCGAGGAATCCCATTCGATTTGCCTCGCAGATAGGAACTCGGCGCCCACCCCACTTTGGAATGCTGGGCCAGGTCCTGATGGCTTATCTGCCGGACAGCGAAGTCAATCGACTATTGAAGAAAACCCCTCTGGGACCTTTTACGAGAAGGTCTCTTACAAACCAGATAGCCTTCAGGAAAAGGCTTCCTAAAATTCGTGAACAAGGGTTCTTTGTGGATAAGGAAGAAGCTTTAGAGGGAATCACAGGAATTGCTGCCCCTATACGGGATTATACCAGAAAAGTCATTGCCGGGGTGGGAGTCGGCATCCTCTCTTCATCTCTGAACTCCACAGGGACAAAGCAGATTATCAAAGAGGTGTGTGAAACGGCAAAGAAGATTTCGCAGGAGATGGGCTATCTTGAGAGAGATAAATCAGCGAGGCTCCGCGAAAAACCGACCAAGTCCTTAACCGCATGACGGCATGCATGTTTCTAACTCGGAGCTATTCTGTGTCAAGAAGGGACCGTAAGTGAACAGAGAAGAGACACTCTTTAACAAAGAAGGACCCATTGCTTACATCATCATCAACAGGGAAAAAGCTCTCAACGCTTTGAACAGCAACATGATGATGAGGCTTGAACAGATCTTTTCAGAGTTGGAGCAAGATGACCAAGTTATCGTTGTGGTGATCACTGGAGCAGGTAATAAAGCTTTTATTGCAGGCGCCGATGTAAAAGAGATTAAAGAAGCAGGCAACAAGCGATCCGAACTGATTGCGAAAGGCCAGGCGATCCTCTCTAAGATTCGGGAATCAAGTAAAGTAGTGATTGCCGCAGTCAATGGATATGCTCTCGGTGGAGGATGCGAGTTGGCGATGGCATGCGATATCCGAATTGCTTCTGAGAATGCCAGGTTTGGTTTTCCTGAAGTGAAATTAGGGCTTATGGCTGGTTACGGGGGCACGCAGTTACTCCCAAGATTGATCGGAACAGGGAGAGCGAAATATGTGATGTTTTCTGGAGAAATGATCACAGCCCACGAAGCCTATCAATTTGGTTTGGTGGAGAAGGTGTGTGGCAGTGAAAGCCTCATGGAGGAAGTGAACACCTTGGCAGGGAAAATTTCAACCAATGGCCCTTTCGCTTTGAAGGCTTGCAAAGGGGCCATCAATAGAGGGATGGACGTCTCGCTTGACAAGGCTCTTAGAGTTGAACTTGAAGAATATGATAAAGTTGCTCGTTCCAAAGATGCCGAAGAAGGCATCGCAGCGTTCTTAGAAAAGAGAACACCGGCTTTCAGAGGAAGATGAGTAGGGGTGGCAGATGATCCATATTTTATTAACCCTTTAACCAAATTCATAAAACAGGAGGTGGGAGCCATGAAACAGAAAGAGATGAAGAAAGATGGTTTAACAAGGAGGAAGTTTATCAAGATCGTGGGATCAGCGGGAATAACTGCAGCAGGAGCTTCCTTATTTCCCCGGATCTCCCGGGCTGCGGCAAGGGATCATATCCTGATTGGGCACCCTGCACCTATCACCGGCCCTATCGCGCCCTTCGGGGAGACGTCTTTATGGGCTGATGAGCGGGCCGTTGCAGAGATTAACAAGGATGGCGGTATCTTAATTAAAGAGTTGGGAAAGAAACTGCCAATTAAAGTCAAATCGATGGATACGGAGAGCAATCCGACCAAAGCAGCGGAAGTGGCCTCCAAGTTGATCCTGCAAGACAAGGTTGATCTGATGGTGGTCCTCCACACCCCTGACACGGTCAATCCCGTCGGAGCCACCTGTGAGAGGTACGAGGTGCCATGCATCTCTTCTGTGGCGCCTATCGAGCCCTGGTTGACCGGAGGTCCATACAAATGGACCTTTCACTTCTTCTGGAACTTGGAGCAAATCATTACCGTTTTTACAGGGATGTGGAATCAATTTGCTGACAAGACCACAAAGGTGGTTGGCGGTTTCTGGCCGAATGACCCTGACGGTGCAGTGTGGGCCCAGGAGTTTTCCAAGAAACTCGGAACCATGGGTTATAAAGTGGTAGATGTGGGGAGATTCCCTTACGGCATGCAGGATTTTAGTGGTTTCATAGGTACCTGGAAAAAAGAAAAGGTTGATATCTTAACAGGAGTTCCTATTCCACCCGATTGGGCAACCTGCTGGAGACAATGCCACCAGCAAGGATTCATTCCCAAGTTCGCAACAATTGGAAAAGCATGTCTTTTCCCGGCGGCGGTGGAGGCCATCGGTGGTAATATTCCCAATGGTCTCACGACAGAAGTCTGGTGGACCCCTTTACATCCATTTAAGTCATCCCTGACAGGGGCCACCTGCCAAGCCTTGGCGGACGCCTGGACTCAGAAGACAAAAAGACAGTGGACCCAACCATTAGGGTTTGATTATGCAGCCTTTGAGATCGCAGCCGATGTCCTGAAGCGAGCGGGATCCCTTGACAAGAAGAAGATCAGGGAAGCCCTGGTCAATGCCAATCTGAACACCGTGGTAGGTCCTATCAAATTCAATGAAAAGAACTTCTCCCTAACTCCACTCGTTGGAGGACAGTGGGTGAAGGGTAAGAAATGGCCCTGGGAACTCCAGATTGTCTACAACAAGGAGGCGACGAATATCCCGACTACTGGCAAGATGGTCTTCCCCATTCCAAAATCATAAAAGAAAAATTATTTGGCTATGGAAAGACGACCATGTCCTGCATCCTGACCATTGAGAAATTGAGCAAATCTTTCGGAAGAGTGGCAGCCGTTCACGATCTCAGTTTTGAAGTAAGTCAGGACGAGATCCTGGGAATTATCGGTCCGAACGGTGCAGGGAAAACGACTTTGTTCAACCTCATTGCGGGTGAGATCAAACCCGAATCCGGAAAAATCATGTTCAATGGGACGGATGTCACTTCGGCCCAGACCTTCAGAAGGTGTCGCATGGGCATTGCTCGAACGTACCAGATCCCAAGGCCCTTCGTGAATATGACCGTACTCGAAAATGTGTTGGTTGGGGCTGTGTATGGCGGGGGGATGGGAAGCAAAGCATCGAGGAAGAAATGCGAAGAGGTTCTGGAAAAGACCGGACTATTTTCGAAGAGAAATGCCTTTGCCGAATCCTTACCTCTTTTGGACCGGAAAAGATTAGAGCTTACCAAAGCCCTCGCCACGGGCCCAACCCTTCTTCTCATTGATGAAGTGGCCGGAGGACTTACCGAGTCAGAAGTGGAGGAGGTACTCAAAATCATTCACTCATTACGGAGAGATGGGATTACAATTCTATGGGTGGAACATATCATGATGGCTATGAAGAGAGGACCTGACCGGCTATTAGTCATGGATTTTGGTGAAAAGCTTGCCTACGGCAACCCTGATGAGGTGCTGGATTCAGAAGAGGTTCATAAGGTCTATCTGGGGGATGATGAAGATTGATGGCCATGCTGGAGGTTAAGAATTTAAATGTTTACTACGGAGGATTCCAGGCTCTATCGGATATCACCCTAAGCGTGGAAAGAGACCAGATCGTCTCAATTCTGGGTTCAAATGGGGCAGGGAAATCGACGCTTCTCAAGACGATCTCGGGACTCCTGAAGCCGAGTACCGGAAGCATCCATTTTAACGGAGAGAAGATTGATCCTCTCGGCCCCCACGATATCGTCAAATTGGGACTTGCTCTGGTTCCGGAGGGTCGAAAAATTTTCTCCACCCTTACCGTTTTGGAGAACTTGTTGATTGGATCCTATTCGCCTGGAGCGCGGAGAACAAAGGATGAGCAGCTTGAGAATGTCTTTGAACTCTTTCCAAGGCTGGCAGAGAGGAAGGGCCAACTCGGTTCGACCCTGAGTGGAGGAGAGCAACAGATGCTGGCGATCGGCAGGGCCCTCATGTCACAACCCCGATTGATCATCTTTGATGAGATTTCTTTGGGCCTCAGTCCAGTCATGGTCAAACATCTCTACCATGCGGTGAATCGAATCAAACAGAAGGGCATGGTGGTGGTCTTGGTGGAACAGGATGTGAAGCGAAGCCTGAAGACTGCTGACTTCGCCTATATTCTTCAAGAGGGGAAGATCAGGCTAAAAGGGAATCCAAAGGATTTCACTGAAGAAGAGGTGAAGAAGGCTTATTTCGGTCTTTAAACTCTATCCAATATAGGGGAGAGAAGGATTCAAACCTTATGCTCACTTCTTTGGAACCATTGATTAATGGCATTCTGTTGGGGGGTCTTTATGCTGTGATCGGCATAGGTCTCTCCATGATCTTCGGAATCATGAGACAGGTCAATTTGGCCCACGGCGAGCTGATGATCCTTGCAAGCTATTTCAGCCTTGTCTTCTTACAACTCTTAGGGATCCATCCACTCGTGACCTTTCTTTTCGTGCTTCCGGCTATTTTTATCTTAGGTTACCTGATCCAGACCTTTCTTTTTAACTGGGTCTTAGAAAAAGGGATGGAGCCCTACCTCATGATCTCCTTCGGGCTCTCCATCATCCTGCAAAACGCCATGCTCCTCCTCTTCACTCCTGATGCCCGCACCCTGCAGACCAGTCTGGCCATTAAAAGCATCAATGTCTTCAACCTCTTTTATGTGCCCGTGATCTACCTCGTCGACTTCGTGGTAGGTTTTCTCGTGCTGGGCCTGCTCCATTTAATCATGAAAAAGACCTATCTGGGATGGGCCATTCGAGCCGCATCAGACAATTTAACGGCAGCCAGGCTGATGGGGATTAATCCCAAAAGGGTCTATGCCTTAGCCATGGGGATTGCGGTGATTACGGCAGCTATCTCGGGGGTGCTGGTAGGGATGACCTTCACCTTTTACCCCCATTCCGGGACTCAATACCTCATCATCGCCTTCGGCGTGGTCATCATCGGTGGATTAGGAAGCCTGCCTGGGACATTTCTGGGAGGTCTGATCTTGGGGGTTTCACAGTTGGTCGGTGGCCGGATCATTGGACCTGGACTTCAATTGTTGAGCGGTTACATCATCCTGCTTATCGTGTTGACCATCAGGCCTCAAGGAATATTGGGAAGGAAATAATTTTTTCGATGTCATCCAATCGAATTCGTATCCTCTTAGCCGCTTTATTATTGATAGCCCTTGCCACACTTCCATTTTGGGCTACCCGTTATATGGTGAGCATCCTATTACTGATCTGTCTTTACATGACCTTAGCCTCCATGTGGAACCTCTTAGCGGGCTATTCAGGTTTGATTTCCTTGGGACAGCAGATGTTTATCGGGATAGGAGGATACTCTCTTGCGGTATTGTCCATGTACCATGGACTTCCCATTTTTCTTAGCGTTTTTCTGGGAGGGGTGATCTCAGTCCTCCTTGCGGTTCTCATCTCCCTGCCTATCTTCAGGATGAAAGGGGTCTATTTTGCAATTGGGACATGGATCATCGCCGAGGCGTTGGGAATCTGCTTCAGCAACTGGGGATATGTCCGATATGGGATGGGGCTCTTCATTCAACCCGCTTACAGACTTTCCATGTCCACGATTTATTATGCCGCATTGGTCCTCTGTATCGGTTCGATCGCTCTCATCTATCTACTCCTCCGTTCCAATCTGGGCCTCGCCCTGATGGCGATCCGGGACGATGACAGGGCCTCTGAGGCCATCGGGGTCAACATTTTTCGCTGTAAGTTTACCTGCTTTTTGCTGAGCGCTTTTATTACCGGCATGACAGCGGGCGTCTTGTATTTGAATACGATATTCATCCAACCCTTTGAAGCCTTTGGGATCGGCTGGACCGTAAAACTCCTCTTCATTGTCATCATCGGAGGTCTCGGGACGGTGGCAGGGCCTATTGTAGGAGCAGCCGTTTTCGTCGTTTTACAGCAGTACCTTTCTGAATATGTGGGTTTCAACCTGATCATTTTTGGGACGATTACTATCTCGGTCATCTTTTTCACCCCCAAAGGCATTGTAGGGACATTCCAGGAGAAACTGGGTTTTGAGATCTTTCCGATCCGACGCCGGTAGAGAAAGGGGAAACTATGTTTGTTAAGAGATTCGAAGAAATTGGAAAGGAGATGTTCCAGGAATGTGGCGGGAAAGCAGCCCATCTGGGTGAGCTGACCAACCTGAAGCTGAATGTCCCGAAAGGTTTTAATGTCATTGGGGAAGCCTATTACTACCACTTAAAGAAAAATGATCTTGAAGAGCAGATAAGGAAAATCTCAGAGACCATTAATTATGAAGATTTTCAAGACCTTGAAAAAAAGACGCAAAAGGTCCGTGAGCTGATCGTGAATGCTCCCATTCCTCCAGAGATCGAACAGGAGATCGTTGAACAGTACGAGAGGCTCTCCAGTGGCGATCAACAACAGCCTTTCGTGGCTGTTCGGTCATCTGTGGCCGTAAAAGACTCTCCTGTCTCGTCCTTTCCAGGAATGATGGATACCTTTCATTATATCCAGGGGGCCGAGACCGTTGTTGAGAAGGTAAAGGAATGTTGGGCTTCTGTCTGGTCCGGACGTGCTGCGTTTGCTCGCCACAACAAAGGGATCGAGCACTTCAAGGCGGTGATTGCACCGACCGTGCAATTGATGGTGAACTCACAGGTTGCGGGTGTGCTTTTCACCGTGAACCCCATCAGTGGAGAAAAGAACGAAATCGTGATCGAGTCGAATTGGGGGTTGGGAGAAACCGTTGTATGCGGCAAATGCCAAAGCGATCTGTACATCATCAATAAAAAACCTTTTCGTGTGAACCAGAAGAAGATCGCCAGGAAGGAACAGACGTATATTCAGGTCAAAGAGGGTGGCGCAGAATGGGCTCCCGTTGAAACGGAGAAAGTCAATGAACCTACCCTCACCACAGAGCAGATCGAAGAACTTTGTAAAATCGCATGTTCCGTTGAAGACCATTACGGCTGCCATCAAGACATCGAGTGGGCCTATGAAAAAGGTGCGCTGTATATCCTGCAAGCAAGAAGGGCCAAGGTCGGTGGAGAATAGCTTCAAAGAGAGGAGGTGGATAGGGCAGGGTCAAAAGAAAGAGAAGAGTGAAGGCAGTTCAGAACCATTTAGAAAATATTTAAAAGGAGGATAAGGTTTTATGGCACAAAGAACGGTGGATGTACATTGTCATTGGTACCCGAAAGAATATCTCGATTTCTTAGTTTCAAAATCATCGACAGAGGATCTCTATGCGACGCACGATGGAGGGACCCATTACAGGATTTGGCAAAAAGGCGTCTGTACGGCGCACATCGACAGAGCTGGACACTATGATTTAAAGGCACGAATAGAGGATTTGGATAAAGCAGGCCTCAATACGCAGCTTCTATCGGTAACCATCCCTGGCCCCGAGGTCCTGCCGAGAGATGTCGGCATATCTTGGGCGAAGAAGTGTAACGATGCCCTCGCAAAGGCGGCCCAGGACTATCCGGGACGCTTCTACCACATGGCCTCCCTCCCTTACCAGGATGTGAATGAGGCATGCAAGGAGCTTGAGAGATGTCACCAGATGGGCTGCGTGGGGATTCAGATGTTTTCCAATGTGAATGGGGAACCTGTCTATTTGGACAAATTCCATCCCATTTATGAATTGGCGAATAAGTATGAGCTTCCCTTCCTTGTCCATCCTGCGTTTCCTCTTACGGCATCGGTCATGAATCTCATGAAGATCCCCTATCAGCTTTGGGGCTATACGCTGGATACAAGCATGGCTGTGGTCAGTCTGATCTTTCAAGGGGTTCTCGACAAGTTCCCCAAGATGACGCTTATTCATGGACATTTAGGTGGGACGGTGCCTTATTTCGTAAGACGATTACATGACTCTTACAAAGGTTATGGGAAGGAATGGGGAATTGAATTGAAGGAGTCTCCTGATATCACCTATAAAAAGAGGGTGTATCCGGATACCACCTCATTCTATCTACCGGCCATGAAGTGCTGTTTGGAATGGATTGGGCCTGATCATATGGTGATGGGAACGGATTACGCCCATCGGGTGGGCGATCCTGAAGGAGCGATCAAGGCAATCAAAGACCTAAGCACCCAAATGGGATTGAAACAAGAAGAGGTAGATATGATCTTAGGTAAGAATCTGGAGAAGCTTTTTAAACTTCCACCGAAGAAATAGAACCACTTAATTTTCTGGATGAGATCTCAGTCCATGGGAGGCTGATGATCTCATCCAGGAATTCACTTTCCCAGAGAGATATTTTAGAAAGGGAGACAGCGGATGAACATCGAATTAAAGTGGGTTGGATTTGATTTTGGACAGTGCATGATGGACCCGACAGGCCTGCGGAATCACCTGGTGATTGGAGATGTATGCAAAGCCATCGGGGAACCTGAACGAATTGAAGAAAGAATTCAAAAGTATCGCGTGTTAAAAGAAAAGTTGGGGAGCTACAGCACCATTAAAGAGGGACACAGGGACCTCATTATGAGTTATGTCTTTGATGGGAGAGAGGAGGCCAAGGAGATATTCGCTGCAAAGGAACAGGAGCATCTCTTGGTGGGGGATGGATTGGAAGAGGCTCTTCAATATTTGAAGGGACAAGGAATCCGCTTGTCGGTCGTGGCTGAATTGAAAAAGACATTAGGGCCTATGGGCACAGATATCGTGACCCGCTTCATACAAAGTAAAGGATTGGTCAAGTATTTTGGAGAAGTGGTCACCCCTCAGGGGAAGATTGACCTCCGGAATGGGTCCATCGATTTAAAGTATAAGGGAAAGACAAAAGAAGAAGGGACACTGTATGATGAATTGGCCAGAGATTTGCGGTCTCAAGGTATCGAGACTTCTGAAGGCGCCATGATAGGGGATAAGCTTGCCACGGATATTACTCCCGCAAAAAAAAGGGGCTTTAAAACGATCCAATACACCGGATATATCAACTCTGGCTCCTCGGAGGATGTTGATTTTGTAATCAGTGATTTCCGTGAGTTGGTGGATATTATAAAGGGGGAAAAGAGATGATCTCACCGAAGCGTTTGATTATTGAATATGAAGACGGTTCGAGAAAGGTAACTGAATTCACTCAATTAGACAATCAGACTTGGCTTGAACTCTCAAGGTCGGGACTCTGCCCCCCTCCGCCTAAAAAAACTTTAGATCATTACGTCCTCATGCGATGGAAAGACGGGTGGCAGGAGGTGGTTGGAATATCTAAGATGACCGCCGAGCTCTGGAGGTATTATACCCTCGAGAGGACGGAAGAGGTGGGCAGAATGGCTTTTGATGTAGCCGAGGATTATCCATTGCTCTTCTTAGTCAAACGGTTGCCCAGACAAATAGAGAGCCTTTTCCTCGTGGGGCGTAAGGGATCAAAGGGGTACACCCTCGAGGAAAAGCGAGCCGTAAAAGAGGGAGACAAGATAGAACACATTCTCTATGACAAAAAAGATTCATCTCCTTGTGAACGTGCCGAGGGATGGGTGGCTGAAATCAAGGAACAGTTAAAGGCGGAAATGAAGAAGAAAGGCCTCACCTCTGAGCAGTTACTTTCTTTGGATGATCATCAAAAGCTTCAAGCTTATTTCGACTTCGCAAAAGCCTTGGGTATTAGAGGGATGGAAAAGCAAGAAGACGTTTATGGTTTTATCCAACTCATGGCAGAAAACCTATTGGCTTCGAAAGAATGATATCTCTCTAAAAATCTTAAGAGAAAGGGAGGGATGGGTATGTATGATGATTTTGATCTCAATGATATGGATAGAAGTATTTCAGGAATGAGAACACTCAGAATCCCTGATGATGAGGATATCTTCTGGTTCCGTGACGATTTACATCAACCTTACCCGATCTCCCCTCTGGGGATGACTACGGTTCAGAAACACCATGCCTGGGGTTATCATGTGGCCGCAGAGGAAACCCAATTGCCTCCTTCTAAGGGCGGCCATGTCAAGATTTTCAAAGGGAGGGTCTTACTCGGATTTGAAGAGCTGAAAGACGAAGCGGAAATTGGGAGAAGAGCGGTCGAATTTGGAAAGCTCCTTGACTATTTGAGGGAACACTGGCATCAATACTACACTCGTCTTATTGAGGAGGTGAAACAAGGACTCAATTTTATGGGGAGTGTAAATGATGGGATGTCTGATGCCGACCTCTCCTATGCCATTCGGAGGAGTGAGGAAATCAATAAAAGGAACTGGGAGATTCATTTCGCTCTGATGTACCCGGCGGATGCCCTCTATCTTGAATTTGAAGCCTTTTGTAAAGAGCATGGGATAGAAGAAAAGGATGCGACCATCATGTTGAAGGGCCTGGACACCATGGCGACCAGGACTGACCAAGGTTTTTGGGAACTCGCGAAGTTGGCTGATGAGGTTGGGATTGGCGAGCTTTTTCTCAAAGAAGATTCCAAAGACCTGCTCAAAAAGTTGAATGAGGATCCTCACGCTTCAAAATGGTTAGCCTCCTTCTATCAATTCTTGGACATCTATGGTCATCGGATTACAGCCGCCCATCTCGATGTTCTCTTTTCCACCTGGATAGAAGATCCTACCCCCGTCCTCGAGACGATTAAGACCTACATTCCAAGGGTGAGACAGGGTTGGGATATCCGAGAGGAGAGAGAGAAGATGATCAAAGAGAGCCAGGAGGCTTCTCATCATTTCTTGTCCAAACTTCCCTCAGAGAAGCAGGAAAAATTTAAAATATTGTTAGACGTGGGTCGAAAGACTTACCAGTTTCAGGAGGATCATGGTTTTTACATCGACGGGTCTTCCACTGCTCGACTCCATGATGTGGCGATGGTCTGCGGGAGAAGGCTGAAACAATGGGGACTTTTAGAGCAGCCTGAGGATGTCTTTTTCTTAAATTATAACGAGCTCGAAGAGGTCATGGCAGGTTTGTCGAGGAATCGAAACGCTGCGATTTATCATTACCGCCGGATGATTCCCTGCACGGTGAAGGAGAGGAAGTGGGGCTGGAATCAGGTGAAAGAACTTCAGGAGGCCCCCCTGACCCTCGGGATGGTTCCAGAAAAAGTGACCGACCCGATCATGATTAAAGTCTTTGGAATGATCGATGAAGTCATTAAGGCAGGGAAAGTGGAGGAATTAAAAGTCATGGATCGTTTTGAGGGTTATCCAGGGGCTCCTGGAATGATTGAAGGACCGGCGCGTGTCATTACAAGCTTCGAGGACTTCCCAAAACTCCAGCATGGAGAGATCCTGGTATGCCCTTATACAGCGACCGCTTGGACTCCTCTCTTCCCGAAGATCAAAGGAGTCGTTACGGATACAGGGGGAATGTTGACCCATGCTGCCATTACTGCAAGGGAATATAGACTTCCGGCGGTGGTGGGAACATGGAGGGCAACCAAATCCATCCAGGATGGAGACGTCATTCGTGTCGATGGCAATTTAGGAATTGTCGAAATTTTAAAAAGAGTGAAATCCTAAAAAGGAAGATTTTAGGATAAGCAGGAAGATAAATTTGAAGAGCTAAAGATCATGATGGTTTTTAAAAATAGATTGGCCTTGATCAACCTGACCAAAAGAGAGATTTCTCTTGAGGAAATCCCTCAGGAGATTCAATTCCAATATCTGGGTGGTCGGGGAATGAATATGTATCTCCTGGCCAGGAGGTTTCATCCCCGAATCGATCCCCTCGGTCCAGAAAATCCCCTGATCTTCGGCGCTGGTTTATTAACGGGCTGCCTTAACTTGGGAAGCAGGATGAATATCTCTGCGATCTCACCCGAGACGGGGTATCTCGGTGACGCCAATATGGGGGGTGATTTTGGCGCTGAGCTCCGATACACAGGACTTTCCCATTTAATGATTGTCGGGAAAAGCAAGGACCCTGTCTATCTCTGGATAAAGAATGGGGATGTTCAAATTAAAGATGCACGCCATCTGTGGGGCCTCGATGCGATGGAAACACAGAGAGCTATTCGTCAGGAATTGGGTGATGAGAGAGTTCAGGTCGCTTGTATCGGCCTTGCTGGCGAGAACTTGGTCAGATTCGCCGGTGTAAGGACAGGTCTGAAGAGCATCGCTGCCCGAACCGGACTCGGGGCAGTGATGGGATCGAAACATTTAAAGGCGGTGGCCGTTCGGGGGACAGAGGATCTTGAGATCGAAAATCCACAGGGCCTTTTGAGTTATTATAAGGATCTCCTAAAAGGTCTGATGGAAAGGAGATGGGTTCAAGCCCTCGGTCGATTTGGGACGCCTCTGATGATCGCGTTAGGGAATACTGCAGGATTTCTTGCGGTGCGCAATCATCAATGGACGAGCGTTGGGGAGGCTGGGTTGGGGTTGGTGGCGGAAAATTTGGAACGCTATTCTACGGGGATGGTTGCCTGCTGCAGCTGTCCGGTCCATTGCCGTCATCGATTGAAGATCGAAATGGAGAAAGATAAAGAGGTCTATGGAGAAGGGCCAGAATATGCCTCGGTCGGCTCCATGGGATGGAAGATTGGGAATTTGTATTTGGAAAGTATCCTTCAGCTCGTCGAACTCTGCAACCGGTATGGATTAGATGCCATCTCGACAGGATCCTATATCGCCTGGGCTATGGAACTTTACCAGAATGGGATCATCGATGAAAAAACGATCGGGTTTCCTTTAGAATGGGGTGACTCAAAAAGTATCAAAAAGATAATTCATATGATTGCGCAAAGGGAAGGGTTTGGCGATCTCATGGCCGATGGATCCTTTGCACGGGAACGACTGGGACCCAAAGCAGGGGAATTCCTTCTACAGGTGAAGAACCTTCCCTTTGAAATGACGATGAAAGGATGACAAAGAGTTTCGCTTTGGGGATGGCGACGGCCAGTCGGGGAGCTTGCCATATGCGAAGCAGGCCTTCCTTAGATATCCTCCGCCTTCCCGCTCCTCTTTTGGAAAAACTATATGGGGGAGAGGTGGATCCCGACTTCACCTCCTATGACGGAAAAGGAAGAATGATCTGGTGGCATGAACTCCTTAATGCCGTCTGCGATTCCCTGGGGGTATGCCGGTTTATGACCGTCTTCAGCAGTCCTCATGCTCCTCAATACAAAGAGTTTAGCGATCTCATTTACCTCTCCTCAGGCCGAAGGATTTCAGGGGAGGATCTGAAGACCGTTGGGGAGAGGATCTGCACCCTCGAGAGGAGGATGCTTGCCCTTTGGGGAATGGATCGGGAAAAAGACAGTTTGCCCTTTCGGTATTTCGAGCCTGTTCCCGAGGGGCCTGCAAAAGGTCATAAGATTGATCCCGCAGGGTTTAATAAAATGTTAGATGAGTATTATGAACTCCATGGCTGGGATGAGAACGGCAGACCCACCGAAGAAGGGTTGAAGAGGTTGGAGATCCCTCTATAGATCGATCCCGAAGAAGATTCGTTATGAGGATTGAAGTGCGAAAAGAGAAATGTACGGGTTGCCATCTGTGCGAGATGGTCTGTTCCCTCTTCCATTTGCAAGTGATCAACCCTTCGAAGTCCGCCATTCGTATTTTAAAGGACGATTTGGGAACCGACCTTCATACTCCGATGGTTTGTCGCCAATGTAAAAAGATAAAGTGCCTTGAGAATGAAGGAGTGGATGAAACATTGGAGATGGCCAAGTTTATCTGGAATAAAGAAAGGGCGGAAACCTGCCCTTTTGATGGGCTGACTGTGTTTGAAGAAACAGCCTATCATTGTGACCTCTGCCGCGGAGAACCGCAATGTGTATCCGTGTGCACCAACGGGGCGATTACGATCAAGGTGTGAATATCAAGAAGGAGAGAAGGCTATGAATTATGAGAAACTGTTTTCACCGATCACGATGAGGGGGGTTACTTTCCCTAACCGAATACAACGGACATCGATGGTGTCTGGACTCTCCACAGAGGACGGTTCTGTCACAGAGAATCTGATAAAGAGATACCAGAGGGAAGCGAAGGGCGGAGTGGGTGCCATTGTGGTGGAAGCTGCGGTCATCATCCCGTCAAAGAGCCCTTACAATCTTCGAATTAGCGATGATGGTTGTGTACCTGGTTTGACGGACGTAGTGAAGGCTATACGTGAAGTTAACCGGGAGGTAAAGATCGGCATCCAGATCATGCAATTTCTAAAACTCTCCAAAACGGGCTGGAGGCAGAAGGTTGAGGATTTTAAAACGGAGGACCTCCCTAATATTGTGAATGATCATGTCACTGCCGCAAGGCGTGCATTGGATGCTGGGTTTGACTTCATTGAGATCCATATGGCCCATGCCTATGTCCTCTCCTCCTTCCTCTCCCGCTCAAATAAGAGAACGGATGGATACGGAGGAGGCATTGAAAACAGGATGAAACTGCCGATCGAAGTCTTTCAGGCAGTGCGAAAACTTGTCGGTGAGAACTATCCTCTCGGTGTGAGAATGAATGGAGAAGACTTTGTCATCGCGGGAAATACCTTATCCCAAAGCGCAGTGATCGCCCGAAGGTTTGCTCAGCTTGGAGCGGATTACCTCAGCGTCTCTGCGGGGAGTCGATTTGAAGATGCAAAGACTCCTGGAGAAGGGAATCCTCCGGATCCCATGTCGGGGTACAGCGGTCATCGGATGAGCCCGTGGTATTGGTGGCCTGATGGAACACATGTCTATTTGGCAGAGGGGATTAGAAAGGCGGTCCGGGATGCAGGATTTGACACCCCTGTGGTGACCGCCGGAAAGATTAGAGAACCCAAACATGCAGAGGAGATATTGGAACAGGGAAAAGCAGATGCGATCGGGTTGTGCCGGGCCCTTCTCGCCGACCCCGATTGGCCCATGAAAGCCAAAGAGGGGAAAGAAAAAGAGATCGTTCGGTGCGTGGCCTGCAACTGGTGCCTCGAGGCCGACTCGAGATATGAAAAGGTGAAATGTACTCGATATCCGGAAGAATATTTACATGCCCCTGAGCCCTTCTTGCCCAAGATGGCCAGACCAGGTTCATTCAAAGACGAGGCTTAATGGCAGACTCGATTGCAGGTATCACTTCAGGGCTTTGAAAAAAATATCTAATCCCCCTTTATCCCCCTCCTTCGACAAGCTCAGGATGGTGAGCAAGTCGAACCATTTGTCAAAAGGGGGAAATCCTTTTTCCTCCCTTTGGCAAAGGGAGGTGGGGAGGGATTTTATGAAGCCCTTTTCAAAGCGCTAAAGTGTTACGATTGCAGAGAGATAGACGATTAACGATATAGGAGTGGTTGAAGATGAGCATGATCGAATTTCCAAGACATAGAGAGGAAGATGCCAAGTGGTATAGCCGATATCGATGGTGGTTGGGGATGACGCTCGGAGATGTTCTCAACAAAACCGCTGATGTGTTTCCGGAGAAAGAAGCCATTGTGGATGATCGGGTACGGTTGACTTATCGGGAGCTCCAGGCGAGAGTGGATCGACTCGGTGTTGGTTTAATGAAATTAGGAATCGAGAGGGGCGACACTGTTCTGTTACAACTTCCGAACTGGAGTGAGTTTGTCTGCTCCTATTTCGCCCTTCAACAAATAGGAGCTATTCCCGTCCTTTTGATCTCTGGATATAAACAGTTAGAGGTAGGCCATCTTGCCCATCTTACCGAGGCGAAGGCCTGGATCGTACCAGAGGTTTACCGAAAGATTGATTATGCCTCCTTTGTTGAAGAAGTGAGGGAAAAAAATCCTGGCCTCAAGCACATTTTCTCAGTGAGAGGAGAGAAAAAGAGTGGCGTTTTTACGATGACCCTGGAAGATCTCATGGGACAAGAGCTTAGTGCGGTGGATCAGGATAAATTGTCCAACCGGCGGCCTGAAGCGACGGATATCGCCCATATTATCCCTTCAGGAGGAACCACCGGTTTACCGAAGGGGATTCCCCGAACGCATAATGATTATCTTTGCAATGTGGAGTACCTGCATAAGGCAGGGGAGATGAATACCCAGGACGTGTGCCTCCTCATCGTACCCGTCGGCCATAACCTCGCTCTGCTCAATGTTGTGGGCGCCATTTTTTGGGGTTACAAATTGGTTTTATTAGATTCAACCAAGCCCCAGGATCTTTGTAACGCCATCCAGTCCGAGAAGGTGACCTATATGCCGACCGTTCCCAGCCTGGTGAAGAGAATGATCGAACTAGAGCAGCCCCAGGGCTACGATCTAAACTCTTTGAAAAAAATATCGGCTGGGGGAGAGCCCAGTCCTCCTGATTTGATCCGAGAGGTGTATCGAAAACTGGGATGCACTTACATCAATGAATTGGGATGAGTGAAGGGTTGCTTTGCAGGACAAAACTCACCGATGATGTTGAAACGATCTGCAATACGGTTGGCAAACCCTGTTGTCCCTATGAACAGGTGAAAATTATTGATGAGGGGGGGAGGGAGTTACCCCCCCATCAGGATGGGGAATTGGTGACCAAGGGTCCTGGCATATTTGCCGGGTATTTAAAAAATCCAGAGGAGAACAGAAAAAGCTTTACCAAAGATGGTTTCTTCAGAACAGGCGATCAAGCACGGATCGATAGTTCAGGGTATCTAAAGATAACAGGAAGGATTAAAGACATCATCATCAGAGGTGGAGAGAACATCAGCCCCGCTCAGGTTGAGGAACTTTTATGTTCCTATCCGGGAGTAGCCGATGCGGCAGTGATTGGGATGCCGGACAAGGAATTGGGCGAAAAGGTTTGTGCCTATGTGAAGCCTGCTGATGGAGCGAAAATTGATCCTGAGGGGATAAAGACCTTTATGGAAAACAAGGGGGCCTCAAAACTGCTGGTCCCTGAGAGGTTTGAGTTTGTGGGGGATCTCCCCTTTACGCAAGCAGGAAAACATGACAAAAAGGCCTTAAGGGAAGATATCAAACGGAAGATAGGGTTAATCAAATAAAAAAAATCCGCCAAAGGGGAAGAGGACTTTCCAGAACCGGTAGAGATTAAAAGAGGAGGCGTGGCGAAATCATGGCCAAAGAGAAAAAAGTAATATTGACCGATTGTACGCTCTGTTATCATAGCTGTGGGACGAAAGTGACCGTTGAGGATGGGGTTGCCGTTAAAGTCGAAGGATTGGAATCCCATCCTTTGAACAAGGGAAAGCTCTGCCCGAAGGGAGAGGCAACCCTTGACAACATCTATCACCCTGAACGGCTCAAATATCCGATGAAAAGGGTTGATGGGAGGTTCGAGAGAATCACCTGGGATCAGGCCCTCACAGAGATTGCTGATAAACTCTTAAAGCTTAAGAATGAATTTGGGCCTTCTGTACTAGGAGTTTTTAGCGGCTCGATCGGGGTGGAGAATTTAGAAATGGCAGGTCTCACCCAGAGATTTAAAGCCGCCTTTGGTTCGCCCAACTTCTTTTCGGTGGAAAGTATCTGCTATCGGATGAGAATTCGAACAAGGCAGATTACATTTGGCAAATATCCTACTGAAGAACTCGATTCAAACCTCTACATTCTCTGGGGACATAACCCTGATGAATCGGACTTCCCTCTGAGACTCGCGATTGAGGAGAATTTAAAAAAGGGGGCAAAGATAGTCGTCATTGATCCCAAAAGGATTCCGCTGGCTGATCATGCAGAGATGTATCTTAGGATCAGACCGGGCACCGATGGAGCCATGGCCCTGGCGATGATC
>Ga0154725_1166_pt1 | contig 23007 bp, 18 predicted proteins | sample Rifle2008BG16ft_FD_105733 | JGI IMG/M metagenome (GOLD analysis project Ga0154725, IMG submission 105733) | Deltaproteobacteria bacterium RBG_16_49_23 | reverse complement strand
CGTAAAGGATGAGCCTGTCATGATAGACCTCAAATCCTTTAACATGATGCGAGGAATGTCCATGCACAATATGGACCCCTGCCGTGTCGATTAATTGATGAGCGAAATCAATTTCCTCCTGAGGAACATGATACCCCCAGTTTCCGCCCCAGTGAATCGAAACAGCGATAATATCACCGTCTTGCTTAACCTCTTGCACTCCTTTGCGGATGAGTTTAATCGTTTCATCGGAAAATGTTTTGATCAGATTGACTCCGGGTCTTTTTTCGGTAGCTGCCCAGTTTAACGGAACACCGCTTGTCGGCGACCCGAAGGCAAAGACGATGACTCTGCCTCTTCCATTGATTTCCACTACGGCAGGGGATATTGCCTCCTTAAGGTTCATTCCTGCTCCGACGCTCCTTATTTTTGTTTTTCGTAACGTTTCAAGGGTCTCTCTGAGTCCGGCGTAACCCCAGTCAAGGACATGGTTATTCGCAAGAGTGCAGACGTCGATCTTGGCTGAGGTAATAGAATCGATGTTCTCCGGATGCATTCTGTAATGGATCTCTTTCCCTTTCCAGTAATCATCGCTTCTGGTGACGCTTGTTTCCAGGTTGATGATTCTGAGGTCGGGCGCCACCCTTTCCAACTCATCAAGGGCGTCTCCCCAGATATAGGCGGGGTTGGCTAAGCGTGGAATCGGACCATTCACCTTCTCGGCAAGTTCCACATACCTTCTGGCGTCCTTCATATAACCTTCATGTATTGTGGGACCACTCGGGTGGGACAAGATTTGGTCGATTCCCCTCCCGGTCATGACGTCACCGCAAAGGAAGAGAGTGATCAAGTCGTTCCCTCTTGATTGTTGAGCAGATTCCCAATCAGCTTCGTTCATCCGAAAAACCTTCCACCATTCTATTTTCCTATAATAATTATACCTGAAAAAAGCGCCAAATGAGTGTGACAGTTCAAAAACCCATAAAAAACCAAAGGTTTTGATTCATTGGGAGGGAAGTCTATAGAACGCGCATAGGAAATTAATGGAAGTATCGGGAGGCGCTAAATTAGATAAGGGAATAGATTTTATCCCCTTTTTACCATTAAAAGGAAATGTCATTACTTAGATGCCGGAGGCATAAAGGGATGATTCATGAATTTATTCCTGCCAATGTGGCCCCGGCAAATTTATCTTTGCATTCTGATGAGCAAAAATAATAAATATTCCCCTGGAAATCATAAATTGCCCCTGCTTTCTTCTCATCAACAAATGCACCGCAAATTAGATCTTTTGCCATCTCGTCCGCCCCCTTCCATAGAATTTAGTTCTTCCAATTAAAATATAGACATCTGTGTGCCGATAGGCAAGGACTCATAGAAAGGGGAGAGAGGTTACTTTTAAAAACTGCCCAAAAATAAAAAGCCAACCTATGGGTTGGCTTCCTTTTCTTTCGAAGCCCGCCTTTTTCACAAAGAGCTTTTCTCTTTGGTCCCCCATCAGTCTCCTAAAAAGATTTTATTCTTTTTAGCCTTTCTGATAAGATTGGCGGGTTTCGAATTTATTTTCTTTCAATTATTTATAGCACACCATAAGATTTTTCGCAATAGGCAGAAATTTCAAATATCTTTGTTTCGTATTAAATATAGAATATAATAGGATGGTAAAAAGTGAAGGGATGCGAATCGCTCATAAGTTTCCCGCCTTGCGAAAGACAGTGTTGAACGATGCTAGTGCATAATTCAGACGTTGCAGAGATTTTCAATAAAGTGGCCGATCTTTTGGAGATCCTGGATGAGAACCCATTCAGGGTGCGTGCCTACCGAAACGCGGCCCGAACCGTGGGGAGTCTGTCACAAAGTGTTGCCGCAATGGTGGAGCAGGCTAAAGATTTCACCGAACTTCCCGGGATCGGCAAGGATCTTGCCGGGAAGATCGAGGAGATTGTGAGGACAGGAAATCTCTCGCAGCTGCAAGACCTCGAAGACCGGATCCCGCCTCAGTTGATCAGACTGATGAAGATCCCCGGATTAGGACCGAAGCGGGTCAAGACCCTCTACGACCGGCTGAACATCACCAGCCTGGAAGACCTCAAAAAATCTGCTGAAGCAGGAGAGATCAAAAACCTGAAGGGCTTCGGGGAGAAGACGGAAAAAGCAATCCTCGCAGAGTTGGGCCGTGAGAAGAAGGAAGAGCGAATCAAATTGAATGTGGCCGAGGAGGTGGCCAATGGCGTTGTAAACTACCTCAAGAGAGTGGAGGGCGTCAGTGAAGTGATTGTGGCGGGAAGTTTTCGGCGTAAAAAAGAGACCGTCGCCGATCTCGATATCCTTGCCACCTGTAAAAAAGGGTCGAAAGTGATGGATGCTTTTGTGGAATATGGAAACGTAGGAAAGGTGGTTGCCAAAGGTGAAACAAGAGCTACCATCGTCCTCCGTTCCGGTATACAGATGGACCTTCGTGTCGTTCCCGAGGCCAGTTACGGAGCTGCCCTCCATTATTTTACCGGTTCAAAAGCCCACAACATTGCCGTTCGCACCCTTGGAGTGAAAGGGGGACTCAAGATCAACGAATACGGGGTCTTTAAAGGAAAAAAACGCATCGCAGGAAAGAGAGAGGAAGAAGTATTTGACCATGTGGGCCTTTCTTTCATCGAACCCGAGTTGAGAGAAGATCAGGGTGAGATCGAAGCCGCCCAACAGGGGAAGCTTCCCAAACTGATCACCCTAAAAGATATCCGGGGAGATCTTCATGCTCATACAAAGGAAACAGATGGCCGCCATACTCTGGAACAGATGGTAGAGGCTGCCCGGAACCGCGGTTATCAGTATGTGGCCATCACGGATCATTCGAAACGTCTCAGCATGACTCATGGCTTTGATGCCAAGAGGCTGGCCAAACGAAACGAAGAGATCGACCGCTTAAACGGAAAGTTGAAGGGCTTCTCTGTCCTGAAATCGATCGAAGTCGATATCCTGGAGGATGGGTCCCTCGATCTGCCCGACAGCATCCTTAAGGAGCTCGATCTGACGGTCTGCTCGGTCCATTCCAAGTTCAACCTTCCCATGAAGAAGCAGATGGAGCGGATCATCCGGGCCATGGACAACCCTTATTTCAATGTCTTTGCCCATCCTTCAGGGCGACTCATTAATGAGAGGCCGCCTTACGATGTGGATATGGAAGAATTAATCAAAGCGGCAAAGGAGAGGGGATGCGCCATGGAGGTCAACGCCCATCCGGACCGTCTCGACCTTGCCGATATCCATTGCAGGCTGGCCAGGGACACGGGAGTCAAGCTGGTCATCTCAACCGATGCTCACAGCGTCAACGATTATGACCTGATGCGGTTCGGGGTCTGGCAGGCCCGCAGGGGGTGGGTTGAGAAAGAAGACGTTTTAAACACCCGGAGTGCGGATGAATTGAAGAAGTTACTCAAGAGGAAATGACAGGGTGAACGCGATCATGGGAAGGGCGGGACTCGCCTCGTAGAATTTGCGGGTGCGAAATCGGATGAGGGCTTAGTGCCGTCGAACGGTCAATTTCCAAAAGGCCTTTCAGATCATCTGCCGGGCTTGATTCATTGAAAATAGAAGGATGAATTATTTATTATTAAACAGGCGGGCATGAAGATCAGTAAGGGAGGTGGATCGTATGATTCAGGAGACGATTACCCAAATCGAAGCGAGGATCGGGAAGGCCGAGTCCTTGAACGATGAGAAAAAGAAGGAATTACTGGATTTGCTTTCTACTTTGAAGATCGAGATTTCCGACCTTTCAAAGACTCATGTCGAGCAAACCCGGAGTATTACCGGTTTTACCGAAGTTTCGATTCACGAAGCAATGCGCGAAGAGAAGAATCCACAACTTCTGAAACTATCGTTGCAGGGGCTTTCCACCTCTGTAGAGGAGTTTGAGAGTTCTCATCCTAAGCTCGTCGGGGTTGTTAATTCCATCTGCACTTTCCTATCGAATATCGGGATATGATGCTCCAGAATCACGGGCTGTCGGGAGACTCGTATCTCCTGAAGGAATTGTGGAATTTTGCCCACTCCAATGGCCTCCTGACTGCCGTTGGAGCAAAAATGTCGCAAGGATACTTATTACATCTTTACGGAAAAGCCGGCAATCTTAGGCCTGACCAGTTTCTCAAAGTCCTTATAGGCGAGTTTGATCAGCTCGTAATGAGAGCCTGCATTAAATGCGATTTCTTTGTCTTCGGTTAAGACTTGCGAAACAAAGACATCCATTCCGTAAAGGTTACCGAAGGGCGGCATGGCGCCGATATCACAGTCCGGAAAGAGGTCTTTAAACTCTTTTTCCGTGGCCAGCATTGCCTCCTTTGCTTCCGAGGTTTTTTTTAGATGCTCAAAATTGACCTGATGGGAAGCAGGTAAAACCGCCATGGCCAGTTTGCCGTCGAGTTTAACCATCACGGTCTTAGCCATCTCCTTTCCTTTAACGTGAACCGATGCCGCAATCTCCTGGGCCGTATAAGCTATGGAATGATAGATGCTTACATACTTAACATTTTCCCTGTCCAAAAAATCTTTCAGCTTTTTTACTGGCATGGCCCCCTCCTTTCATAGACATACATCTCGCTGAGAGCCTTTAAGCATATTGGACGCTTTTGTAAATTTTCATTCATGATTACCCCATTCTTAATTTTAACACGGCAGGACATCTGCCATGAAGGAGAAAACCGATCAAAAATACAATCTTTTGTGATAGGAAGTAAAGACTTCACCCTATTTACGTACGGAGGCAGTTATCAGTATCATTAGTATGGATCTGGCCAGGATAGAATTTCCCTGAGGAGCTCAAAAAACGGGTAAGGAGGTGGATATATGGCCGGAAAGAGAATGGCGGTAGAAAAAAAGGCCCAACCCAAAAAGGTTCAGTTTGAATATTCAGCCCCGGAGGCGCATGAAGTGTTCGTGGCTGGAGAGTTCAATAATTGGGACAAAAAGGCGAACCCTTTGAAAAAGGATAAGAGCGGGAAGTGGAAATTGATCCTTCCATTGTTGCCCGGAAGATACGAATATCGCTTTCTGAGGGACGGGAATTGGGAAAATGACCGTTCTTGTTCTGGCTGTGTCCCAAACAATTTCGGAAGCCTCAATTGCGTAAAGATTGCGGAGTAGCGTCAATCGATTGAGTAAAGCAGCCTAACTTCTTGAGGAGGGAGCGAACATGAATACTTATATTATACTCAGCCGTTTTTCACCGGAAGCCTTCGACCATCCAAAACATTTTCTTGAATTGGCCGATCAGGTTTCAAAAAAAATCAAAGAGGAGTGCCCGAACGTAAAATAGAAGGACAGCTATGTCACCCTCGGACGTTTCGATGTGGTCGATATTGTGGAAGCTTCTGACCCGAAAGAGATGGAGAGGGCGGCCATGATTATTAGGGCCTATGGGAATTCAACGACGGAGACACTGCTGGCGAATCACTGGAAAGAATTCCTTGCAGGACTATAACCGTAGTGAAGGTTTAGGGGTGACGGCCTGTACGGGTCAGGATGATAGTGCATCCGGCGCCGGTGATTTGTGAGGAAGATTTGACTTTATGAGAGGCGCTTTGCCAGTGACGCTCCGGGGAATGGCTGGCACTCGATGGACACGGATGGGCGGCACGAGCACTCCTTCGGCCATCAGGGCCCGGCGCAGATCATCCTCCAGCCGTTCGTCTGAGAAGGACTCCGGAGTTCCGCTCAACAGGATTCTCACTCCATCCGTCTCCTGCACCACCTGCCATTCGCCGGCTGGCACCCTGTCCATGATTTGATCGAAGATGACCGGATTGATCACCACTTCACCTCCGGCCGCGGCAGGGAAACGGAGAATATCTTCCATCCGGCCCTGAACGTTGGTGATCAGGGCAAAAGTCCGGCCGCAGGAACATTGCCGGTCTGATAAACGCACGCTGTCGCTCAGTTCATAGCGGATCAGAGGCTGAGTGCGGTTGAAAAGAACGGTGATGAGCAGCTTTTCACCGTACTTGCCGGGCGGCACAGGACGGTTGTCCTGGTCCACGACCTCGAAGATGACCTGGTCTTCGAAGAGGTGCAGGCCGGAGTGATGCACGCACTCCGCAGCAATCACACCTCCCTCAGTCGCTCCATAGACATCGAAGACTCTTCCTTCGCCCCAGGCCGCCTCGATGTGACGGCGTGTGTCTACGGTCAGCACCTCTGCCCCGGTAAATACATATTTCGGGGCAATACTGAGACGCCCCGCGAGTTGTTCATTTGCCAGCATGCGCGCGATGGAAGGATAGGCTCCCAGTATCTGCGGCTGCCAGACGTTGAGGCGCAGGACCATCGTCTCGAGAGGGTCGCTTGCAAAGAGACGGTATGCCGGCGCCCACCGGGTTTCGAGAGTGACACCTGCGCGCCGGGACATGTGCCAGGGTGTCGGTGAAACAATGGCCACAATCGATTTCCGCGGGGGCAGGCTCGATGGGCCTTCCAACCATTCATAGGCGCGGATGAAGGAGGCAAGGACCGTGACCCACTCGGAATGATTGAATAGAAAAAGCCCGCGGCGGCCGGTGCTGCCGCTTGTGCCGTTGACCCAATACCGGCCGAGAAAGCGCTCGTTCCCGCTGAGGGTGGTCAGATGGCTCTCGACGTCCGTGAGATGAATGGCGCGGTCGGTCACAAGGCCGTCGAAATTCTCCATCATCGTCGCTTTCGTCAGCACCGGGAGTTCATGAAGCGGGCGTCCTTCGAGCCCCCGGTGAAACCGCCGATAAAAGGGAGAATGGGCATAGGCATACTCGCGCAATCGCCGGAGCGCCTCCGTCTGGCGTTCCTGAAGCTGCTCCCGTGTCCACCGTTCCTGACGCCGCCATCGGCGGAGTGTCGATAACAGTGGAAAATATATCGTTAGTTTCATAATCCCTTCCTCGCTCACCCGGACAAGCCGGAGCTTACGGACGAAGGTTTATTGAGATCCTTTCAGGTTGAATATGTAGAGACCTCCATTCCGGTCTGATGCAAAGCCCCGTCCTTTGTCGAAGAAAATCCCCCAGACGTCCTGGATGCCTCCGTTCGAAGCTTCGAAATCCGGACCAACAGGGTTGAAGCGAGCGACCTCAAAAGGGTTGCGGGGATCGGAGATATCGAGCACAAGGACCCCGTTGCCATACCAGGATAGGAATGCCAGCGTGCCTTTGACCATGACGTTGTGGACACTATAGACCCCGCGCGGGTCGCAGGATGTATCTCCGGGATTGGCGCTGCAAAAGGTCTCGAAGGTTGACAATAGAATCGGCTGCAACGGGTCCCGGAAGTCCCAGATCCTTACCCCGCCCCACTTCTCAGGCAAGCCGGTCGTCGTAAAGGCGTCGAAATCCTCGCTTGTCTCAACCACAATGCTCCCGTCTTCATTGGGCCATGCGGCATGGCTGTTCACCTCCCCATCCGACCCGGGATCCACGGCAGCAGAAAGAAAGACCGGATTGGAAGGGTCGCGGATATCGAGGAGCACCACGCCTGCATCCCAGTAGCTCAAGTAGGCAAGATCGCCTCTTTGGCTGATGGTGATGTCGTGCAAAAAGCGCCTGGGAAATTGCCCAAAGCCGCTCTCCAGAAACCCCTGAAGGTCCGCAATCAATTCTGGGTCCCGGAGATTTACTACGAGGTCAGGAGAAAGTCCTAATTCTGCCAGACGTAGCTCCTCGACGCCCCAGAAACCGACCGGAGAAGGATTCCTTGGATCTGTGATGTCGAAAATCTGGAAGTTTCCGAAAAGGGATTCGACCACGGAAGCGACAAAATCCCTGTTGCCCTGCTGAAAAAGGAAGAGGTTATGAACACCTATGTCCTTGCCTCCCATCTCTTCGCGGATAAAAGAATTGATATCGTCAGTTTGAACATGGGCCAGATGGAAGGGCCTCAAAGGGTCATCCACATTCCATATTTCAAAACCACCCTGGCCGCCATTGCAGGGTTCGTTCGAATGGACGAGAATCTGACTGCTGTTCATATCACCCACCTTTATATCGTTGATGCGGCTGCCTGGAAGGGAAGGGATGGGAGCTATTTCTCTCGGCACCCTGGGATCGCTCACATCGAAGATACGGATTCCAGACCCATTGTCGCCCGTTCCATCGCCGCAGGGCTGGTTAAAGGTGCCAAGATAGGCAAAATCGCGGTGAACCCAGAGATCGGTCGTCGCTCCGGGAAGAAGGCGACTTCCGTGCCCCAGAAAGAAAAGCTCTTTTGAAGCGAAAGCATCCGGAGAAAAGAATCCGGCTGCTGCCGACAAAGTCATAATCAAAATAAATTTCTTTGATTTCCGCATTTCCTGTCTCCGGGAGCCATATTGAATCAATAAAAATATGATAATCCCTCCATTATCTTGTCAAGAAAAGAACTTGACAAATTTGCAGATTCAAAAAGAGTACCCCGCAGCTATGTTGTGGGGGACCTTCATTATCTATCAAGATGGTTTATTCATTTTGTTGACATTTCTTTTGAAAATTGGTAGGTTTTTGCCAATCGGGGGAACCACTTTTGCTACCTTTTCCCGGAGCTTTCCGCAGATATTCTACAATTCTTTTAATACTCTTGATCCCTGCCATGGCCGGGGTTTTTAGGGCGCATGCTGGGGATGGATTTGAGGATAAATACCGGGCTTATAAAAAATATATCAAATCCGGGGCGGACGCCTTTTCAAAAAAAGATTATGCCTCTGTAATTATGAATTGCAGCAAGGCCATTGATCTCTCACCCTTCGAGGCGACGAGCTACTACGTCAAGGCCCTCGAACATAGCAAATAGGCTGCCGGACTGTCCAAAGAAAATATCGTGGTACGGGTTACAAAGGGATGGAGTGAGGTTAAAAAGACATAATCACGAAAACCATGAAAAGGAGACTGAGATGAAAACTATAGCCAAACACATCGCTCTCTTTATAGCATTTGGCCTGGTCTTTGGTTTTGTGTCATCGGGTCTGTGCCAGCCCAACATCTCGATTGATACTCCGACTCATGACTTCGGAAGCATCAACGTGGGAAGTCTGGCCATCAAGACTATCACCATCACCAATACCGGAGCCTCCAATCTCCTGATTAGTCCCATCCACATCAATCCCGCCGGTGAATTCTCCAAGGGCATAGATACCTGCTCTGGCCAGGCAATTATTCCCACTGGAACCTGCACCATTGAGACCCGATTCCTCCCCATGACAGAAGGGCAAAAAGGATCGGAGCTTTCCATCCCCTCCAATGATCCAGATACGGCTACAGTGATAGTCACTCTGAGCGGAACCGGAACCTTAGAGCCTGTCTTCAGCGACTGTCTGGAAGACTACTGGGCAGAGGATTTCATCCATACGATCTACTACGGCGGGGTCACCATGGGATGTCTGCTCATCCCTACCCTGCAATACTGTCCAACCAACCCTGTGACCCGGGAGCAGATGGCCGCCTTCATCGTAAGGGCTGTCGAAGGAGAGCCCGATCCAAATTACTGTTTAGACGGCTCCCCGTTTGGGGATGTTCCGGTAGAAAGTAACTTCTGTAAATACATCAAGAGGCTATCTCAACTGAACATCACGCAGGGGTGTAATGTGGGGTTCTACTGTCCTGCGAACAACGTAACCCGGGAGCAGATGGCGGCATTCTTAGTGAGGGCCGTGGAGGGAGAGCCTGCCATGGACTACTGCGGGGCGACTGATCCGTTTTTAGATGTCCCTGCCGGGAGTAACTTCTGTAGATACATCAAGAGGCTCTCAGAGCTGAACATTACGCAGGGGTGTAATGTAGGACTCTACTGTCCCACGAACAATGTTCTCAGAGACCAGATGGCCGCCTTTCTGGCAAGGGCGTTTATTCTACCGGTACTTGTGCCGGGCACCGTGGGATTGATTCAAGTGGAAGCAGAGACCCTGGTAGTGGAATCGGGACTAACAGTAGGAACAATCAGCACTGTTAACAGCAATACAGTGCCATTAGGGAGGGTGATCAGTCAGAGTCCACAAGCAGGCGGTGCTGTGCTCCACGGCACCTCTGTGAACCTCGTGGTCTCCCTTGGGCCGGTGATGGTAACGGTTCCTGATGTGGTTGGGATGACGCAGGCAAACGCTGAGGCAGGAATCATTGCCGCTAATCTGACAGTTGGGACGATAGCGACCGCAAACAGTCCTACGGTTCCTGCTGGCAGTGTGATCAGTCAGGACCCAGTGGGAGGCACCTCTGCGCCACAGGGCTCAGCAGTCAATTTTCTGGTCTCCCTTGGGCCGCTGAATATAGTGACTGTGCCGGATGTAGTTGGTACGACTCAAACAAATGCCGAATCAGCAATCATTGCGGCAGGGTTAATAGTGGGGACGGTTACCTCGCAATACCATGAGACCATCCCGGCAGGCATTGTCATCAGTCAGGATCCTGCGGGAGGTTTAAGTGTGACTCAGGGATCTTCGGTGAATATGGTGATCTCTCTTGGCCTTCCTCCTGATCCGGGAACTGTTGCTCCACCGCTTGACCTTACCGTGGCTACCACGATGAGTGCAGCAACTTCGTTTCTCTACACAGGAATAAATCCGATACAGACAGGAGTTGCTCCAGGGACGATCGATCCAAAGAGGATTGTAGTTCTTAGAGGAAAGGTTCTCGACCGTAACAATAATCCTCTCCCCGGAGTAAAAATCACCATGCTCAACCACCCTGAATTCGGTCAGACGCTCAGCCGTGCAGATGGATTGTTTGACATGGTGGTAAACGGAGGCGGATATCTGACGGTCAAATACCAGAAAGCCGGCTATTTGCCCGCCCAGCGCCAGATCAACGTGCCGTGGCAGAATTATGCGTGGTTGCCTGATGTTGTTCTCATTCAGTTGGACAGCCAGGTCACCGTTGTGGACCTCACTTCGAGTCAACCTATACAGGTTGCCAGGGGAAGCGCTGTGACAGATGAAGATGGTACCCGCCAGGCCACGCTTCTAATATCTCAGGGCACACAGGCTCAGATGTTCCTCCCCGATGGGAGCCTCCAGCCCTTAACAACCCTGAGCATACGGGCTACGGAATACACGGTCGGTCCCAACGGCCCCAAGGCCATGCCGGCAGAACTTCCTCCCACCAGTGGTTATACGTATGCGGTTGAGTTGAGCGTGGATGAAGCACTAACAAACGGCAGAAAGGTAAACGGCAAAGATGTTGTTTTCAATCAGCCTGTGGTTTTCTATGTGGAGAACTTCCTGAATTTTCCGACCGGGGGTGTCGTACCGGTTGGATATTATGATAATGATAAAGGTGCCTGGATTCCCTACGACAATGGCCGAATCATCGGAATCGTCGGTATTACCGGCGGACTTGCCGACGTGGATGTAAATGGAGACGGTTCGGCCGATACCGGGACAGCGCTTTCTGACCTTGGCATTACGGATCAGGAGCGCGAGCGGCTCGCTTCCCTGTATGCCCCGTCCACCAGCCTCTGGCGCGTGCAGATTAGCCATCTATCTTCGTGGGACTGCAATTGGCCGTATGGCCCGCCGATGGACGCGGAGTACCCCGAACAGCCGGATCCAAGCGAGCCGGGGAGGGGACCCGACGATCCCTGCCAAGAGCGAGGTTCAATCATCGAGTGCCAGAACCAGGTGCTCGGAGAAAAACTGCGCCTCGCAGGCACTCCATACAGCCTTCATTACCGCTCCAACCGCATCCCCGGCTATGCCGCAGGCCGCACGCTGCGAATCCCGTTGAGCCGGGCTACGGTCCCGGGAAGTCTGATGGCGATCAGACTGGACGTTGTGGTTGCCGGCCAGTACTTCTCGGCCGTCTTCTGGCCATTCACAAATCAGGTTTATCAGTATACCTGGGATGGCCTAGACGGTTTCGGCCGGCGGGTTTCCGGTTGGCATAATGTTAGTGTGCGGATCGGCTACGTATACAGGCAAGTGTACTACGCCGTTGCTGATGACGTGGCGCGGGCGTTCGGCCGGATTGGAGGACGCTCCTCCATGACCGTAATTCCCCGCGGCGATCTTACCATGGTTCTCTATCAGGGATGGAGTGGCAAACTCTTCTCCTCCAGCCTGCCCGACCAGGGGCTCGGAAGCTGGAGCATTACCCCACATCACATTTACGATCCTGTCTCCTCTGTCCTTTACCGGGGAGATGGCCGGCGTCTGGCCGGACAGCAGTCTTTGACAATGGTCACCACCATTGCAGCCGGAGGCGCTGGCGTATGCGGAATAATCAACGACCCGTGCGGCGACGGCGGCCCGGCAAGGGATGCCAGCCTATGGGAAATGGATGACATGGTCGTTGCCCCGGACGGCACCATTTATATTGCCCAGTATAAACGGATCCGGAAGGTCGATCCGTCCGGAACCATAAGCACCATCGCTGGGAACGGGCAAACCTGTTCCTATCAGATTTACGGAATCGGTGCGAATCCGCTGTGCGGAGACGGCGGACCTGCGGCGTTCGCAACGGTAACCCCTCGGAGCCTCACAGTTGGACCGGACGGCTCTCTCTACTTTCTGGAAGACTATAAGGCGATCCGGCGCATCCGCCCCGATGGAATAATCGAGAAGGTGGCGGGGGGGGAACCGGATGATTTCCGGCCCGGTATCGACAATCCCTGGGATGGGGATGGGGGGGCTGCGGCAGAAGCCTTCCTGTATGATTCCTGGGACCTTGCTTCCGGACCCGATGGCAGCCTCTACGTCTCCCAATGGAAGTACCACTGCGTCCGAAAGATCGGAACGGACGGATACATCAACACGGTGGCAGGTCAGTGCGGTATTCTGGGGTTCACGGGCGACGGGGGATCTGCAGTAGAAGCGCGCCTGTACTATCCATACGATCTCAGCATAGGACCGGATGGCAGCCTCTACATCGCAGACTATGGCAACTACCGGGTACGCAGGCTGCGTCCGGAGGGAACGATCGAGACTGTGGCCGGCAGCGGTTCCGGTGGCATATCGGGGAATGGCGGGCCTGCTGTCGCCGCAAAGATCTATAGGCCTTGGATTGTCGCGGCCGATAAAGATGGCAGCTTCTATTTAACCGATTACAGCGGCATTCGCCGGGTCGGGACGGATGGGATCATCCGGCAATTTGCAGGAAACCCGGGGCAAACGTGCGTTATCCCGGGAGAAGATGCCGACCTGGCTTCCTGCGGCATTGGACAGCCCGCGGTGGCGGCTGAATTCAACTTCTACGAGGAGGGAGCGGGTCTTGCAACGGGGCCAGACGGACTATACGCCCGTGCAACATTCCAGCGGGACTGGGATTACATTCCTGTCGTGTTGCGCTTTTCCAAGTTGCTCCCGGAAACGACCATCAATTCTACGATACTGCCCTCGGATGACGGGATGACGCTCTATCACTTCGATGCGGCCGGACGCCATTTGAAAACTATCGATACCTACACCGGAATTGACCTTTTCCGTTTTACCTACGACGCTCGCGGCCTGCTCTCGAGCGTGATCGACCGCGACGGCAACACGACAACGCTGGAAAGGGACTCTTCCGGGAACCTCACGGCAGTGATAGGACCTTATGGCCATCGCACATCCATCAGCCTCAACGCTAACGGCTTCCTCGAGTTGGTGACCGATCCGGAAGGCGCCCGGTGGGCTATGGTCCACGAATCGAACGGTCTTCTCGTCAGCCTTACCGATTCAAACGGAAATGGTCACCGGTTCGACTACGACACCTTTGGGTTCCTTACCCGGGACGAGGATGACGCCGGAGGAAGTTCCGCTCTCGCACTTACTGAGGGAACTGGTTGGCGGCAAGTGACGCTTACCACAGCAACGGGGAAGGTGACGACATACCATGCGCAAGTGCTCCCCACAGGAGACACTCTGCAAGTAAACCAATTCGCGGACGGATCGGAGGCGAAGGTTACGCAAAAGGCGGATGGAACACGGGTAACGGAACTGCCGGATGGGTCGTCGGTCACCACGGTTCAAAGGGGGAATCCCCGGTTCGGGATGAGCGCCCCGGTGGTCACTTCGGCCCGGGTGCGCACACCCTCGGGTCTGACAACAGAGATCTCAGCAAACCACACCGCTGATCTAACCGATCCGGCGGACATCATGAGTTTCACCAGCCTGGTGGAGGAGGTGACGCTCAACGGCCGGACATATCGACAGGTCTTCGATCATGCAGGACGCACATTCACAATAACAACGCCGGAAGGCCGGGTCACCGGCAGCGTTCTGAACGCCAATGGCCGCGTCGTTGAGTTGCGTCTGCCGGGGCTCACGCCCATAGGTCTTGGATACGACGCACAGGGCCGGCTCAACAGCGTCCAACAGGGCGCCGGACGGCAATATCAAATTTCGTATAATGAACAGGGTCAAGTCCAAAGTGTAAACGACCCGCTTGGCCGGATCGAGCAGTTCAGATTTAACGCCGCGAACCGGCCCACGGCGCTCATCTCGCCTTCGGGACTGGAGACAGGCTTCACGCCCGATCTTGCCGGAAATCTGACCGGCGTTACCCCGCCAGGCAGAACGATTCACGATTTTCGCTATACGCCTGTTGGCCTTCTCTATCAGTATGATCCTCCGCCACTAGGATTTGACTCTTCGATTACGCTGGTCTACAACGCAGATCGGCGCGTGGAGCGGATCGCGCGCTCCGGGCAGGTGGTTTTAGTCGGATATGACTCGGCGGGCCGCGTGAACAGCATTACGCTTCCCGGTGGTACAGGTTCTTATGCATACGAGTATTCGCCGGTCACCAAACGCCTCGCCCGCGCCACGGCCCCCGGTGGACAGACCCTCGACCTTACCCACGATGGGTTTCTCCTCACCGGAGAAAGCTGGTCCGGGCCAATCTCGGGTTCGGTCATTCTGACCTTCAACTCCGATTTTCGACCGACTTCCCAGAGCGTGAGCGGAGACGGCGCGGTGGCGTTCAGTTACGACCAGGACGGCCTATTGACTTCCGTCGGGGCTTTGTCGATCCAGAGAGATCCGGCCAGCGGTTTCGTCACAGGAACTACTCTCGGAAACCTCGCCAAAACGTTTGGCTATGATACGTTCGGAAACCTTGCCACTCACACTCTTACCAGCGGAACCACAACGCTCTACTCTGTTCAGTACACACGGGACCCCCTTGGCCGTATCACTGAAAAGCGGGAGGACACCGGTGCCGGCCTCCGGACGTTCCGGTACACTTATGACACGGAAAGCCGCCTGACCGCCGTCGAAGTTGACGGGAGCCCGGCGGAGGCCTACACCTACGACCCGAACGGCAACCGGCTCTCGGTTCAGGGACCCGGGAGCATGCGTTCGGCCAGTTACGATACGCAGGACCGACTGCTCACGTTGGGTACCGCAACTTACAGTTATACGCTCCCCGGGGACCTTTTGACCCGGACGCGCGGTGCCGAGACAATAGCGTACCAATACGACGAACTCGGAAACCTGCTCGGAGCGACGCTGCCCGATGGCCGTGAGATCGGGTATGTCGTTGACGCGCACGGGCGCAGAGTCGGGAAGACCGTGGGAGGGAGCCTGGTCAAAGGCTTTCTCTACCAGGACCTCCTCCGACCGGTGGCAGAGCTCGACGGCACGGGGGCGGTGATAAGCAGGTTTGTGTATGGGACACAGGATAACCTACCCGACTACATGGTCCGGGATGGTCGCGCCTATCTGTTTGTGGCCGATCAACTGGGAAGCCCGAAGCTCGTGGTCGACTCCGAGACAGGAGCTATCGCGCAACGCCTCGAGTATGACGCATTCGGCAATGTAATCGAGGATACGAATCCAGGATTCCAGCCGTTTGGGTTCGCCGGAGGTATCTACGACCCGGACACAGGACTCGTCCGGTTCGGCCGCCGCGACTACGACGCGGATGCCGGACGATGGACGGCCAAGGATCCGATCCTATTCAGCGGGGGGGCTGCGAATCTCTATGGGTACGCTTTAGGCGATCCGGTCAATCTGACAGACCCGACCGGCCTAAACCCAGAGGCAATCGCTGCGCTTGGCGGCTACTTGGGAAATCGCGCGGCCGGGTGGCTTCCCGGTTATCTGGCGAGAAACCCATGGTCCGCTGGTTTCGCCGACGGCCTGAGCCATATCCCGCTCACCCACACAAGTTTAACGGAACTCATGCGAGTTGCAGCGAATGTTGATGACCTCACCGACTACTGCTCCCACAGGTACCGCGCAGGATATGGCATGGGGGTCTCGACCGGCCTGGTGATTGCCGGGATCGGGATGATACGGGCGGCTGTCGAGATGGGGGCGCTCCCGGTCGAGGCTATTTTCGGGCACTACGGCTGGGGCATGGCAAGCGCCGGCGACGTCTGGCAAGCGGTGTCGGGGATAAGGGGCGCAGCCAGGCTTGGAGGCCAGTTCGGACGGGGGATAGGGGAAGCTATCGGAGAAGCTATCGTAGATTAGTATCTGTCGCGGAACACAGTAACAGGCTAATTTCATGCGGGGCGGGTTTCAGCCCGCCCTCGGGGCCAAAACCACAAGCCTTACCTTTGTATTTTCCATCCGCTTTAAATACCGGTCTTTTTACTTCAAAATACCTTCTTGACCTTATTGCCCCCCGGTATCTTTTCAACGAAAATAGTGGTTAAAAAGGAGTGGGATATGTCTGCAGATCATCAATTAAAGCTTGTCAAACTTGTTAGAGAAATGGGGGACTATCATGCCAAAAAACATGGCATGACCCGCCGCCGGTTTCTTCGAACCGGCAGCGGCCTGGCGATGATATTCTTTGCCATGAACCAGGTCCATGCCCCTTTCTTCTCAGTGGATGCGGCGGAGATAACAGACAAGGACGCTTCAAAGGAACGGAAAGATTCATTGGCGAAACAATTTATCTTCGACGCACAACTCCACTTTGTGCAGGACGATTACCCGTTGAAAGGAATTCTCGGGCTGCGCCAGGCAGCAAAAAGCTGGAATCCCCGCCTGAAGGAAGAAGAGGTTACCCTCGAACGAATAAAGTTTGAAAACTTTTTTAAGGAGGTTTTCCTCGACAGCCAGACGTCCGTAGGGCTTCTCAGCAGCGCACCCGCCGATGATCCGGCAAAATGGTTTATCACCAATGACCAGATTGCCAGGGCACGTCAGACGGTCAACGGCCGTTTAGGGGCACGGCGGCTTCTGGGCCATGGGGTCTTTACACCCGGCCAGCCCGGCTGGATGGAAGAGGTGGACCGTGTCATTGAAGTCGTCAAGCCCGATGGCTGGAAAGGCTACACGATCGGAGACCCGATGAACCGGTCACGATATCCGTGGCGTCTGGACGATGAGAAACTGGTCTATCCTGCCTATGAAAAGATGGCCAAGGCGGGCATTCGAAACGTATGCATCCATAAGGGATTGCTGCCTCTTGATTATGGGAAAACCCTCCCTGACCTGTGGAAGTTCGGCACGGTTGAAGACCTCGGCAGGGCAGCAAAGGACTGGCCCAACCTCAACTTCATCATCTATCATTCCGCTCTTGAGACGATTCAAGCCAATCGTAAAAACGAATCAAGGTTTGAAAAGATCGGCCGCATACCATGGGTGACCGACCTCGCGGAGATCCCTGAGAAATACGGAGTCAAGAACGTCTACGGTGAAATCGGCACAACCTTCGCCGCAACGGCTGTCACCAGCCCGGCCTACTGTGCAGCGATGCTCGGAACACTCATCAAGGGACTTGGTGCCGACCATGTGATCTGGGGGACCGATTCTGTCTGGTACGGTTCTCCCCAATGGCAGATCGAAGCCATGAGGCGGATTGAGATCCCAAAGGAAACGCAGAAAAAATATGGGTTCTCAGCCCTCGGACCTGCAGACAGCCCTGTGAAAGCGGCCATCTTCGGTCTAAATTCGGCGCGACTTTACGGGATCTCCCCCCTCTAAATTTATTGCAGCAGATTCCCCGCCTGTTATAGAATTATATTAAGGAAACGAACGTCTAACCTTATAATAACAGGCAGGGTAGCAGTTTAGCTCTTTGAAAAAACCGATAAACACCTTTGAATAGCCGAGGCAACTTGCCTCGGATGAGGGCAAAATGTCAATCAGGTCGGGATCGACTCGTACCGAGATGCCTGACCTAGCCTGACTATTTCAAAGAGCTAAAATATTACCAGGGAGGAAATGGGAAATGAAAACTCTATTATGGATTATCCTTTTAGCAGTCTTTTTATTTCTAACCCTGGGCGATGCTATTGCTTCCGAGCTGAGATGCGGATCGAGGCTCGTCTCCATCGGGGACCATAGATATGATGTGCTCAGAAAATGCGGAGAGCCAGTTAATGTGGAGACCTGGGAGGAGGTACGTATCAGAAGAGGCCTGCTCTTGTCTTTTCCGCTGACCCCGGAACAGGAGATTTTTTTGCAATCACCTCTTGCCAGGGAATTAGTAACCATCGAAGAATGGCAGTATAATTTTGGGCAGAGTCAATTCATCCGGTATCTCAGGTTTGAGAATGGCAGGCTCAGAAGGATTGTGACAGGGGATTATGGTTATTAGGCGCAACTCACTTTACTTTTAGGAGCGGATATTTCTCCTTCATTTCTTTCGTGATCGAGGTCACTCCGGCCCAGTTCCCGATCGTCTCAACAACGATGATGACGTCGGGATCGCTGAAGCTGACATGAGCTTGTTTGCCGGCCTTCTCGAGGTTCTCTACAAGGAATCCGGCGATCTCTTTTTCGATCTCGTGACTTGATATCTCACCCTTGTGACCCCTTCTCTTAACCCTGACATAGAACTTCCTGTCCGCAATTTTTTCCACGTAAGGCGATACGGCTTCCTTCAAATTGTCCATGAAATCAGGAAGCTTAAAATAGAACGTTTGCTCCAGGGGTATCATCCGACTGAGGAAGTTAATTCGTTCGGGATTTTCCTGCCTCATCCCTTCCAATTTATTAAGAAAAAGGTTCGCGTCCTCTACGTGTCCCAGGAGGACGTCCTTGAACCCCGAGCTCTTGAATTCTCCATGCTGGCTCAAGAGACGCAATAGCTTCTTCTCCTGCCCCCAATAAGTTGAGATGAGGACATTCCATTCTTTCATGAGAATCCTCTTTGCCCTCCCTTAACCTATCCCAACCTCCCCTTAATTTAAGGGGAGGTAAGGTGGGGTTAATGGGAGAGCAGGTGTTGATTGGGCTCCGTCATAGGGGATTATTTACGAATCGGGCGGAAATGAAACAACAGGGGAGGGTTTGATGATTTGCCTATTCTCGATGAAGTAAGTGCGGTCCTCAGCCCTTTTTCCCCAACGGACGCAAGATCGAAGTCTATCGAAGAACTCGGAGGGACTGGAACTATCTTCCCAGCTCATCTGTTTAGCCTGGTTCATGCCGACGGCGAGGTGGATAACTTCCATATGTTTGCAGTACACCTTAACTATTCCCTGAGCGAGCGGCAATTTCGAATTAAAGACTCTTGTTAGAGCCGTCTTTGCCAGGTCTCGCACAAACCCATTCCTTCCCCACCGGTCTCCTATGTTGAAGATCAACTCGACGACAAACCGGTCCTTCTCCGCCGGGGTGATCCTAACTTGTGGAATTGATTCGGATTGATCAAAAAGCCTGATCACCTCTCTTTCCACATCTTTAGCAGACATGGAAAAAGTCGCTGGCGCTGAACAGAGGAGAAAAATACCGACGAAAAGGAAAACAAAGACAAAAGTAAGATGATCTATATGTCCCATCAATTTGATTATCCTTTTATAATTAAAATAAAGGGGGATCGATGAAAAAGTCAAGCGCAATCTCACTTACAATTATTCTGTTTTTCGCCTTTTTGCTGCCCGGATGCGGTTCCCTCATGAGGGAAACATCTATTCAGCAATATGAAAAATCTCCCATCCATGTTGATCCAAAGAAAAAGGAGCTTGAGCTCATTGCCTCCAACGTATTTCGGATCCAAACCTCCTTAAAGTTTAAACTGGAAGAGTTCACCCCGACGGTTAATGCCATCGGATTGGCCACTTCGCTCGACCCGTATCATCTTCTGACCGCCGGTCATGTGGTTAAGATTAAATCTTTTCAGGTGATTACTTCCTTGGGACCTATTGAATTACCGATTCCGGACGATCAAAAACTGGAGGAAGAGACTTTCATTATTCTTGATGATGGTTCCCGAATTAAGGCACAAGTGGTTTACTCGGACGGGGAAAAAGATTTTGCCCTTTTGAGGGCGGAGAAAAAAATCCATCATTTCCCTTTCACGATCGGCAATTCGGACGATTTCAAGATAGGAAACTTCGTTTTTCTTTTTGGAAATTTTCAGACCGGATTGAATATCCGTACTGGATATGTCACCCAACTAAATTTTGTTCGTTACGGCCCAAAAGGAGAGGTTTCGAACATTAATGAGAGCCTCTTTGGCATTTCAGCGGTTACGGTCGAAGGAGATAGTGGAGCTCCTATCTTTCTTCTCAGGAATGGGAGATTTGAGTTAGGTGGGATAGTCGCTTTTCTTTTACCTCAGGCAAGAGGATTAGGTTTTGGGATCAAAATCAACTCCATCATGTCTCAAATTAATAGGTATCCGAAAGGAAAAGAAAATGGATCATAAGTTATACGCAGAATACAAAATACTGGCGTATAAAGCAAGTCTGTGCCCAAGGGGGTATTACTTTGGTATGCAAGAGGGCGGGATTCTTAAACCCGGAGAGAGGCAGGCCCGTTTTCTCGGAAAGGATTGCTTCGGCGCTTACGGTAGCAATGCAAAGACTTGAAAGGTATCTTTCAGGGGCGGTAAATCGGACGCTATTTATAGATCACACCCACATACGATTCTGCTTTGTAAGTATGCCACTCCATAAACTCATGGTAATTCATTGTTGTTACCCCCTTATGCCAGGGGTTTAAGACATAAAACCTCTTCTTCGTATCATCGTACCCCATCACAACGATCATGTGTCTAACTATTCGTGACGAATGATTACCGCTCACCAGAACAGGATGCTGTGTAGAAATATAATACTTTATCCAGGGCTTGCTAAATTCATAATCTCTTATCTCTCTATATTTAAACCCATGCCTTGTAACAAAGGGGGCTATGTTGGAACGACTCGTCCCCGCAAGCGTCTGTTTCGTCCCCTCAGCCACCTCTTGAATGCTCAGATTTATCCCATGAGATTGCAATACCATTTTGATGGATACCGGCGCGCATTCGGGACCGAACTGATACTCTGGTTTAATGCCTTCTATGTAATGTTTTGCGGATAAGATCCGGTCGTGATTCGTTGGGTCCTTAACCGGTCCCAACGGGGTCGAACAAGAAAACAGCGCCAACGCCCAGATTAAACAGAATAATGTTTTCATCATCCATTGGAAAGGATCAAATCGCCGCGTCATTTTCGGGTCTCGCTGCTTGATGGGCGGCTTATGCATGATTGGGTATCTTGTCGATGACATGACGCAGACGCTTCTTTGCCCGCCACAAATCGTACCTTTGTTGCATACGTAACCATAAACCAGGCCCATTTCCGCAGAATTTGCCCAGACGCAAAGCCATCTCCGGGGTAATCGAGTGCGTTTCCGCCAGAATGCGGTGTAGCGTTTGCCGTGACACTCCAAGCTGTCTGGCTGCCTCGCTAATATTGATTCCCAGCGCAGGGAGCACGTCTTCCCTGAGAATTTTCCTGGATGCACCGGTTTCATCCGGGGTTCATCAGTTACCAAGAATTCCGTTTTCATGATCACTAATTTGTTAACTACTGATAAGCTTCTATTCCTTCCCCTTATTCTTTAACTAACCGAAGCGTGGCCCTGAGCAATTCAGGATCTATCCTAAACCCAATCTCGATTAATTGGTTCAAAAGAGGTTTAGCCTTTGCCAATCGCCCGTCTTTCTTTGCCAGTAAGATAACACCCATCGTCCCCCGGACCGGAATCTTCAAGGATAAAGCACATTTTCTCGCAGCACGGTCATCCAGAATAGCCTCAAAACCGGGATTCTCATAGGCCCAGGAAATAACTTGACTCTCGCCCAACCCGAGATCCCAGGCGGCTACCACCGGATCTACCTGTTTCAGATCCCTGATCAATGGGCTTCCTTTCTCATTTAGCCAAATTCTTGTAGGGTCATTCGCAGGGCCACTTAGAATTTCCTTTGCAACGCCCCTTGGAATAACCAGTTCACTGGACAGTTCCTGAAGGAGGGAGATGTGTGAAATCTTGTTCAGAAGGATAAGCGGAGAGGCATTGATGACCCATTTTCTACTCACGAGCTAATTCCTCGGCAAGTTCCGCAGGGGTTACTTGAAATGGGGAAACCTTAAAACGAGAAAGGGCATCCAGAAACTCCTGTCGGCTTACGCCTGCCAACTCGGAACCTCTGGATTGAGAAACCATTCCTATTTCATACCATTTAACCGCAGCAGCCAGACGCATTTCCTTAACAAAAACCTCAGGACTGCTTCTCAACGCGGCAAAAACCTCTTCCGGCAATTCTATCGTTATTTGAACTGGCATAATACCTATAACCTCCTACTTCATTATACTAAAAACCCTCTCTAATAACAACTTTAACGTAAAAGATAAATTATTTTATTGCCTCTTGGCAGGAACAATATAGGATGTCCCGTATATCCCTACATGTTAAGGGTTTTTTGTCTTTTCTCTCAATGATTGAATTTTTAGTTAGTGGCGAGGCGTGAGTAGGGAAAGCTGGCGGGGAGGTAGCACCGAAGGGTTGGAAAGGGAGGTACGTGAGCGCGCGCCTCCTCCTCCCTATGAATAAAGGCACTGACTTGCCCATCTCGGCAAAGATTCCACTCCGGTGGGTTTCCAGAGACAGGGGGGGCGGAATAACTAAGCTAAGTACACCAGATACAGATCCGCATAAAAATGCAAAGAAAGCAAGTATACCCATTATATTGGATGGTTTAATAATAATATTACGGTCTGATTCGCTTTTACAAAGAGTTTCCCAGGGGAGTCTATCGCCGATGAAATTTAAAACATCATTTTCAAGTGGAGGTAACGGTCCGGAGGCTCAAGGAGTTCAAGGAGCGTGGGCTTTCGGATATTGTTCCTTTCGCTATTTTTATTGATACGATTCATCGTGGGGGAGAAGCCTTCCT
>Ga0154725_1161_pt1 | contig 23428 bp, 24 predicted proteins | sample Rifle2008BG16ft_FD_105733 | JGI IMG/M metagenome (GOLD analysis project Ga0154725, IMG submission 105733) | Deltaproteobacteria bacterium RBG_16_49_23 | reverse complement strand
TCTATTCTTTGCTCGCCATAAAGGCCCTGTTCCGAAGGATATACTCATTGAACTTCTATGGCCAGAGTCTTCTTCGTCACAGGATGATTTAAATTTCAGGGTAACCCTCTCGGTTTTGAGGAAGACCCTTTCTATTATCTCCAATGGTCGGAATCATTTTCCAAACCTGTTGAGAAAAACGGACGGATATCAGCTCTGCCTGGGAAAGGGGGGATGGAATGATGTCGATGAATTTAACAAACAGATGAATTTAGCCCAGTCCAAAGAGAAGAAAGAGAACAGCCAAGAGGCCTTCCAGCATTACATCAATGCCGAGAATCTCTATCAGGGCGATTTTCTTGTGGAGGCTCTTTATGAGGATTGGTGTTATATTGACCGGGAACATTTAAAAAATCAATATCTTCATGCCCTCAATAAAATTCTCGATTATCACAAAGGACAACACAGTCTTTCTGAGGCTATGAATTACTGCTATAAGATTTTACAAGTAGATCCATATCGTGAGGATATTTCTAGAAAACTGATGCAATACCATTCTGAATTAGGGAATCGAGGAGAGGTTCGATCGGTTTTCGAATTCTGCCGAAAGAATATAGAGGATAATCTGGGCGTTGCCTTAGCCTACGAAACTCAAGAACTTTATCGGAAATTGTCTCTTTCTACTTGAAACGATTGAAACATCCCATTTCTTTATATTCTCAAGGAGACTCTTCAAAGCCACTAAAAAACCTGTCTGATCATCGAAGCTGACCATACGGATTCACGAAGTTATGCGCCCCAACAGGTCGAAAAGCAGATCCTGATGTTTCTGGAGATTATTAAAAACAAAACAACGGTAAATTGAATTTTTTAAAATTTTGTGTTTCGGAAAAGACTTCATAAAATCCCTCCCCAGCTCCCTTTGCCAAAGGGAGGAGAAATACATCCCCCTTTGAAAAAGGGGGATGAAAATGGGTTCTCCCCTTTGGAAAAGGGGAGTTAGAGGGGATTTTATCAAAATTTTTAACTCAATTAGGGTTTAACAAAAAAACTCCAACACCTGTTCTACGGGCTTTCTCTCCTTCCGGGGGGACTCATCCGGATAACCCACGGCAATGAGGCAGACGAGCCCCATCTCCGCCGGAACATTCAATATCTCCTCGATTTCTTTCTTCGCCATGAGCGGAGAGGCAAGCCAAACTGCGCCCAACCCCATCTGATGAAATGCCAGGAGCATTGTGGCGGCCGCCGCAGAGGCGCTCTGAATCGCCGTGGGAGCTGTTCTTCGAAATCCCATGATCCGGTTCGCCACGGGATCAACCGCCTCCCTTGCTGTCAAGACCTTATCCATGACACTCCGATACTCACTGATAAACACCCCGATGCAAGCAGGTGCGTCTCTGAAAAAGGAGGTGTTCCTTTGATACCGTTTGACATCCTCCTCCCACGATTTGGCTTCCGGCCAGGAGGCAACTCTATCCGCAGCGGACTGGACAGCGTTGGCCATCTTCCCGATGGTCTCCCTGTTCTTAACCACGATGAAACGCCATCCCTGGTAATTTCCTCCGTTAGGAGCCCAGGCGGCTAATTCTACGGCTTTCTTTAATAATTCGTCGGGAACTTCTTTTTCCTTCCATCTCCGGATGGAACGCCTCTCTTTGATCAATTTCTCCAATGCCTCGATATCCATCGCTTCTATCCTTTCTTTTTTGAGATTCCTCAGAAAACTGTCCACCCCCACCCTCACCCTCCCCCGTCGAGGGGGAGGGACTGAGCAGGGGAAAAAATCCTACAACCTCACGGGAGGCAGTTCTTCATACCCCTGGACTGTTAGTCCGGGCAGCACCATCATCGTGGAAGTCCCATGGGCAATCAACCTCTCTCCTTCATCCCTGACGAAGGCTTCTCCCAGAGCAAGGGTTTTGCCCATCTTGATACATCGACCCCTGGCGATAAGTTTGCCCTTCTTAACAGGGGCCAAATAATTCACCTTTATCTCCACTGTCGTCAGGCCCAGGCCATTCTCCACCTGGGGGAAGGTGGCCCAGAAGGTAGCCGCATCGACCACAGAGGCCATGACGCCTCCGTGGACATTTCCAAAGGGCTGGCGATGCTTTTCTTCAAGCTGTACTTCCAGCAGGGAGGTCCCCCACTTCAGGTCTTTGATCTCCATGGAGAGAAGGGAAAAGTAAGGGGATTGGTTGACAACCTTTGCCACAGCCTCTTTATACTTCGGGTTTAACTCATCTTCAGCCATCCATGATCTCCTGCCTCTTTAGAATTTTTGAGACCTACTAAATACAACCTTTCGCTTTAATCTGTGTAATCTATCCTTAATCGGTGCAATCAGAAATTCCTGGGCTACTTCAGGAATTTCTTTTCTAAAAAGACGATGGTCAATTTCTCATTCCCCTTGATTTTTTTGAAAGGCTGGTATCCCAGCTTTTGATAAAGATAGAGGTTCCGTTCGCTCCGGTGACCCGTGAATAGTTCGAATCTTTCCGCCTCCTTGAAAGTCTCTTCGATTCGATTCATGAGTTGCGTCCCGATCCCCTGGTTTTGAAATCCGGGGTTAACAATCAGCCTTCCCACGTAGCAGGTCCCTTCTTTGATAAAGGCTCTCACAGAGCCGACGATTTTCCCGTCGATGACAGCTTTGAGAAAAATTTGATTCTCGAAATCCTTTCTGATCCCTTCCAGGGTCTGGATTAATGGGGGAATCGTGAAATCGTTATAGATCTCAGCCTCGCTCTGATAGGCTGCTTTCTGCAGGGAAAGGATTTCTTCCGCATCATCCACCCGCGCTCTCTCAATCTTCATGTTTTTATACTCCTACTTGAGGAGGAATGTTAAAAACTTTGTGAGTAGCGGTGGGCAAGGTCAAAATATCGACGGGCTCTTTTCAACGCCTCCCTTTTCTCTGCTTCCGGGATATTCGGGTCATCCAGCCGGAAGCTCTCCACCTTGCCTCTGACATAGGCCCGGTAGCACTTATAGAAATCGAGAATTTCCAGGATGTCACGGTCGCTTGATTTTTCAATATAGGTCCGGATCAGAGGCCCGTTGAGATCTTCTCTTCCTTGGTAATCGATGTCCATGGCTAAAAAGGCGATATCCGCCGCCACATCCGTATACCGGAACCTCTCGTTGAATTCGATGCAGTCAAAAATGGAGATTTCCTTTCCCCAGAAAATATGCTCCAGCCGGAGGTCTCCGTGGCAATCCCGGATTCGGTTGGCAGCGATCCTTCGATGAAATAGCTCCGTTCGCTCTTTGAAAAAATGGTTCGTCCGGTTTTTGATCTCCTCATAAACCGCTTTGGGGATCGTCCCATCGATATATTTCTCCGTCTGCTCGAAGTTCTCATCGGTATCCTGTTTGACCCGTTCCGGTTTTGCAAAGCTCTTGATGTTTTCGTTCATCTCTGCGACGGAGTAGAAAAGGGCCAATGTCTCAGAAACCCTTTGAATCATCTCCGGAGTGACCTCCCCTTTTTTAAGCAATTTGTCCATCAATAAGTCTTCAGGAATCTGCTTCATCTGAACGGCATACTCTAACACTTCTCCTTTGCCATTGATTGAAATCCGGTTTCCATCACCGGTGATCCTGACGACGCCCAGATAAATCTCAGGGGAGAGCCGTCTGTTTAACTTCACTTCCTGTTCGCAAAAATATTTTCTCTTCTCAAGGGTGGTAAAATCCAGGAATCCGAAGTCCACCGGTTTCTTCAACTTATAGACATGGTATCCTGTGAAAAAGAGTAAAGAAATATGGGTCTCGCTAAATCCCACGGTTCGGGGATGGTCGGAATAAATGTCCGGATTGAGGAGCGCTTTTTTCAGAGACGGGATATCCATAATAAACTTCGTTTAAATGAAAAATGCAAAATAGAAAATACATGTATCAATTTAACTGTTTGAAATCGTCTTGTAAAATCCCTCCCAACCTCCCTTTTCCAAAGGGAGGAGAAAGTATTCCCCCTTTTGACAAAGGGGGATGAAGGGGAATTAGATCAGTTTTTTCAAAGCGCTAAAGTGTTACAAATACATAACATTTTTGGACTTCAATTTTGAACTTTGCAATTTTCATTTTGCAATGGCCATTGATTCTTTTCAGCGTCATCTCTTTTCGATCTTTCTGATCTTCCAGCCCGGAGGAGTGTTATATTCTGTGTCGATGGTGAGGTGAATGATGGACAATCCCTGAAGCCTTCTTTTCAAATCGTCAATATCAATGGGTTGAAAAATCGCTTTATTATTCAGATAGGCCTCCCGGGTCAGGGCATTTGATTCATAATTCTCTTTCGTTCTTTTCAGAATCCTTTCAATCGACTTCTCCTCCGTGCAGACGCATTCTGCGATCACAAAAGGCCGATGGGCCTTCTCCGCAATCTCCGCAGCCCGCACTCTCAGCCCCTGAGAAACGAAGGTTGCATCCAGGATCAATCCCCCCTGACTTGCCTCAAGGGCATCCTTTGCCAGTCGAAACATCTCCTCGTAAACCTTTCTCCTGTTCTCAGGACTGGAGGCCACTTTATTATCAAAGATATCCTGCCCTTTCAGGACCTCCAGACGGATCATATCGGAGCGGAGGATCTGAAACCCTTTCATTTTTGCGATCTCTTCGGTCACCGGGCTCTTCCAGCTACCCGGAAGACCCACGGAAATCAACACAGAGTCCTTTGGGACCTCAGATTCGATCACCACTGCAAAAGCTCTTTCCATTGGAACCTCCTTATTTTAATCACCAATCACCAATAACCAAATCTCAAACTCCAATCCCCAAACATTTGGTGATTGGCTAATTGGAATTACATGGAAAATAGCTCCCGAAAATCTCCTCCCCCCTTGCGGGGGAGGATGAAGGTGGGGGGTAATCATAAGTCACATGGTCACCCCCACCCTAACCCTCCCCCATCGAAGGGGGAGGGAAGTTCTTATTATTTTCATGGTTCGTAAGTGATTAGCTTATCATGTAAAATTTATTTGGAGCTTGGAATTTGGTCATTGGAATTTTAGTAATAATACTATCACATCTCCAGGGCCTTTAATACGGTATCATGTAAAATCCCGTTGCTCGCCAAGATGCCGTGATTTCTTTCGAGCTGGATGCCGCAGGAGAAGTCCAGAGGCCTGCCGTAGAGGTCGGTCACTCTTCCCCCTGCTTCTTCAGCGATGATAACCCCGGAGGCATGATCCCAGACCTTCTCTTTATAGCCTGGTTCCGAGGAGGACGGAACTCTGAGATAAAAAGTCACTTCCCCCCGTGCCACCATCCCGTATTTTGCCTGGCTGTCCATCTTAACCGGGGGCCGGGTCATCTTCAGTTTTTTTGAAATTTTCTGGTGAATGAAATGGTCGGCATGGTCCGGTTCAAAGCTCTCCGTGAAAGAGGCCTTCGCCGGATCGTCCACTCTTGAGACGGAAAGGGTCTGCCTTCCCTCTCCTTCAATCTCCATCTGATAAGAGCCCCTCCCTCTCAAAGCAAAAAAGAGGCAGCCCCTCTTTCCATCAGGCCTGTCTTTGTCCATATAGAGATTGGGGCAGGCCATCAGGCCAAGTTGGACCGATCCTTTTTCAATCAGGGCCAGGGCGATTGCATACTGATCCCCCCTGAGAAAACCTTTGGTCCCATCAATGGGATCCAGTGTCCAGAATCGATTTTGAATGGAATGAGAACCGAGATCGATCCAGGAGCAAACCTCATCGGAGGATACGCCAGGAAAAAAATCACGGACATAATGGGTGACCTGCCTGAGGATGTTTGAATGCTCGGGTTTTCTCAGCTCAGTCGAATTCTCCTCGGCCACGATGGTGTCCTGTGGGAAGGTTTCCTTGATTGCTTTACAGATGATCGCCTGAGATCCGTAATCGGCAATCGTCACAGGGCTTCGGTCGCTTTTCTGAATGACTCCTCCTTCTGCAAGTTCTTTCCTGACCTTCTGACAGAGTCGGGATGCCATGCGTATGGCCAGAAGGGCGGCGATCACTTCAGGAGAATTTTGATCCATAGATAAATTCATTCTTCTTCTTCCTGAAAATAACCAAAAGCTTTCCCTTCCCCTGGCGCCTGCCTGCGCGGAGCCGCTTCGGCGAAGGCAGGGGAGGGGATTGATGATACCTAAAAAACAAAAGGAGGGGCCTATTCACCTCTCCTTTTTAGTGTTTCATGGTGCCGAAGGGGGGATTTGAACCCCCACGGGTTTTGCCCACCACCCCCTCAAGATGGCGTGTCTACCAATTCCACCACTTCGGCATCCTCATACCATGTCGTAGTCGTAGCGTTCCGAAGTTTTCGGAACGAACCTCCTTCGCCCCCAGTAAATGCCTGCCTGCACGAAGCGTTTCGGCGAAGGCAGGAGGGCGCTACGAATTTACTTCTTCGGCTCAGGTAGAGGGATTTGAGGTTGAACCGGAACCTTCTGGGGCTCTGCCGGCGCTGTCTGGGCCGGTTTCTCCTTGATAACGGTCGAGGCCCGCCGGGTTGAGGCATAGGTCAACAGAAGCGAAGTGATCATAAAGACTATCGCAGCAACCGTCGTCAGTTTGCTGAGGAATCCCATTGCTCCTGCGCTTCCGAAAATCGTCTGGCTCGACCCTCCGAATGCGGCCCCCATCTCCGCTCCCTTCCCTGCTTGAAGAAGAACGATCAGGATGAGGGCAAAACAGACCAGAACATGCAATATGATGATGATCGTCATTGATTCAATCCCCTTTTCATAACCTAAATAAAGTCGTTAAACACTCTCTCAAACAATCTCCCCTCCCCTTCAAGGGGAGGGAATTGTTTAGGAAATTTCAAATATCTTTGGCTAGTGTTTAGAGTTTAAACCATTTGGTATTTCGGTGTTAATATATATCACATTTCTTTAAATCTGACAATCCTCGAGAAAGAATCGGCATTCAAGCTTGCTCCTCCAACGAGGGCTCCATCGATATCCTCCTGATCCATCAAACTCTTGATATTCTCTGGAGTAACACTTCCCCCATACTGAATCCTGAGGTTCTCCGCAATCTTCGGGGAATAGAGAAACCTCATCTTTTGACGGATGAACTGATGCACTTCTTCCGCCTGTTGGGGGGTGGCTGTCTTCCCTGTCCCAATGGCCCAGACCGGCTCATAGGCAATGACCAGGCTTTGAATCGCCTTCTCTCCAAGATCTTTCAGGCCTCCTTCTATTTGCCGCTCCACCACTAAAAAGTTGATTCCCTTCTCCCTTTCTTGCAATGTCTCTCCAACGCAGAAGATCACCCTTAGCCCCTGATTCAATGCTGCCCTGATTCTTCGATTGACGGTCTCATCGGTCTCTCCGAAAAATTGTCTTCTCTCGGAATGGCCAATGATCGCATATCGGCAATTGATCTCTTTAAGCATCACAGGAGAAATCTCGCCTGTGAAGGCGCCTTTCTCCTCCCAGAAGAGATTCTGGCCGGCTAAATGGATCGAAGATCCCTTCAGCTCCTGAGAGACGGGGTGCAGGGCGGTAAAGGGTGGAGCAATGGCCACCTCAACATCCTTGATGTCTTTCAGGGAGGCTTTCAAGCTTCTGACAAGATCGAGGGCCTCTTCGACTGTCTTATTCATCTTCCAGTTGCCCGCGATAAAGGGTAATCTTTTCATCATCCATCCTTTCTCAGGGCTTCGATCCCCGGCAATACTTTTCCTTCGATAAATTCGAGAGAAGCCCCTCCGCCGGTGGAAATGTGGCCGATCTTATCGGCGACCCCTGCCTGATTTACGGCCGCCACAGAATCCCCTCCTCCGACAATGCTGAAGGCGGAAGAACGGGCAACGGCCTTCGCAACGGCAAATGTCCCCTGGCTGAAAGGCTCCATCTCAAAGACGCCCATCGGTCCGTTCCAGAAGATCGTTCTGGCGGAGAGAATCTCTTCCGAAAATATCCTCACGGTTTCCGGACCGATATCGAGGCAGACCCAATCGCCGGGGATATGCTCGTTGCTTACGATCCCTCTCTTTGCCTGGAGATCCATCCGCTCTGCGATCACATGGTCGAAGGGAAGGAGAAATTTTATCTTCCCTTTCGCCCTTTCAAGAAGATGAAGCGAGAGTTCGATCTGATCTCCCTCCACCAGCGATTTTCCCACCTCAAACCCCTTCGCCTTCAGGAAGGTGTAAGCCATCCCGCCTCCGACAAGAAGGGTGGTCACCTTATCGAGAAGATTCTGTATCACCCCGATCTTATCTGAGACTTTTGCCCCGCCCAGGATGCCGACATAAGGTTTCTGCGGATTCGCCAAAGCCTTCTGAAGGCTTTCCACTTCTTTCATCATTAAAAAACCGGCGGACACAGTCTGTATATATCGTGTCATTCCCACGGTGGAGGCATGGGCGCGGTGAGCAGCCCCAAAGGCATCATTGACATAAACCTCGCAGAGGGAGGCCAGAGCTTTTGAAAACGATTCTTCATTCTTCTCCTCCTCCGGATGAAACCGCAGGTTCTCGAGGAAGAGGATCTCCCCCTCTTTCATCCCCTCGATCCGGTTCCTGACTTCTTCTCCGATACAATCAGGGGCAAGAGCCACGCGTTTTTCCAGAAGCTTGGACAGTCTTTCGGCAACAGGGGACAAACTATATTTGGGTTCTTTCTTCCCTTTAGGTCTCCCCAGGTGAGAAGCAAGAATCACCTTCCCCCCTGCCCCGCTCACAAATCGAACTGTGGGGAGAGAGAGGACGATCCGGGTATCATCGGTAATCTCATTCTGTGCGTTGAGGGGAACATTAAAATCGACGCGGATGAATACCCGTTTCCCTTTTAGCTCAACCTGGTCTACCCTTAGAATCCCCATTACTTGCTCCTGCCCAAGTCATCGTATTGTTTGACGAACTAACCTTATTAAGAGTCTCAAAGTAGTAAAGAAATCGATTTGCAAAATCCCTCCTGGCCTCCCTTTGCCAAAGGGAGGTATTACCCCTCTTTAGCAAAGAGGGGTGACCTGCCTGCGCGAAGCCGCTCCGGCGAAGGCGGGGGGGAGATTTTCTAATATTTATGTCAATTCAATTCTGAGACTATTATCATTTCTTTCCAAACAGATACAGAAACAACTCCACCATTCTGTTGGAGAATCCCCATTCATTATCGTACCAGGATAGGATCTTGGCCAATTTCCCGCCAATCACCTTTGTCGAAGGACCATCGACAATCGAGGAGTGGGGATTGCCATTGAAATCGATGGAGACAAGAGACTCTTCGCAGAAACTCAGGATCCCCTTTAACTTTCCATCCGCATAGGATTTTAAAGCCTTGTTCAGTTCTTCGGCCGTTGTCTCCTTTTGCAGTCTCACCACCAGGTCGACCACAGAGACATTGGGGGTCGGCACCCGGATAGCCATGCCGTCCATCTTCCCCTTCAATTCCGGGATGACGAGGGAGAGGGCTGTAGCCGCGCCGGTCGTCGTTGGAATCATCGACATTCCGGCGGCCCTGGCCCGTCGGAGGTCGCTGTGCGGAAAATCGAGAATGACCTGATCATTGGTGTAGGCATGGATGGTCGTCATCAGGCCATACTCCACCCCGAATTCGTCAACCAGAATCTTGGCGATGGGGGCAAGGCAGTTCGTCGTGCAGGATCCCATGGAAAGAATGTGGTGTTTTGAAGGATCATAGGTCTTCTCATTGACTCCGAGGACGAGTGAGACATCCGGATCTTTCGCCGGAGCGGAGACCACCACTTTTTTCGCGCCGGCTTCTATATGCTTGGATCCCCCCTGTCGATCCGTAAACCTCCCTGTGCTTTCCAGAACCACATCGACTCCCAGATCCTTCCATGGGAGCTGGCCGGGATCTCTCAGGGAGAATACTTTAATCTCTTTTCCATCGATTAAAATGGCGTCCTTCTTTCCTTCGATATTAGCCCCTAATTTCCCGTGGACAGAATCGTACTTTAAGAGATGGGCCAATGTCTTAGCATCGGTGAGGTCATTGACTGCTGTGAACTCCAGATCTTTCTTGTTCAGACCCGCTCGAAGGACATTCCGGCCAATTCGACCAAATCCGTTAATTCCTACCCTGATTGCCATAGCATTCCCTCCTCTTTAGAATTGATTTCAATTATATACACCTTTTCTATCTTCCACGTCAATATTTTTTGGGAAATGTCAGGCCATTTCTCCTGGCGGCACAATACCCTTGAAATGACTGGAAAGGCGAGAAAAAATCACTCAATCTGTTTGACAAATTCGACGATCAAGTATAGGATTTTAGAAACTTACAGCGGCAAGAAGGATGACATTCATGGCAAATATAGGACAACCCCTTGCTGAAGTCTTCGGCTACTTAACAACCGACCAATCCGAAAAGGCCAATAGATACCGCACTCATCGCCTCTGTCGATTTAACAATAAAGTCCCGAATTGTACGAAAGACAAAGCCAAAGATCCCTTGGGCGTATGCAGCAGTTATCATGAAACTCACCCGGTGATTACCTGCCCCATCAGATTTCGCGAAGACTGGATCATTACCGATGACGCTGCTTCCTTCTTTTTTCAGGATGATGCAACGTGGAGTTCCTTGACTGAGGTTCGTTTGAACGACTCACAAGGAAAGTCTGCTTGAGATATTGATGTCGTGCTTGTGCTCGATTTTTGGATTTCTTCATCTCCTTCCATGAATCCTTTAACTCAAACCTTACTGTCGCCGGGGTTTAACATTCAGGGCGATCTTTTCTGGAATTTCCAGGAAAGAAGGAAGGAGAGGGTAAAAGCGATAAGCATCGCTGACATTGAGAAGAGGAAAAAAAGGAGAATGAGCCTTTCCTTCATTAAGGCATATTTATTTTCCAAAAGACCCACATACAGAATCCCAACTTTCTTATCCTGAATGTCTTTTATGGGCTCATAGGCGGTAATATACCAATCATCAACGACAAATGCCCTCTGTATCCAGGGTAATCCTTTTTCCAAAACCTGGTTATGAACCTCCGCGCTCACCCGGGTCCCGATAGCCCTGTTTCCTTCTTTATCTATCACATTGGTCGATATTCTTATATCATTCAGGAAGATGGTAGCCGTTCCAGTATCTTTACCCTTATATTTAGCATCTTTAAAAACGATACTTTTAATCTGATCGACGATTTCGTAATTGCGGTTGAGAAGAACTCCTCCTGACAGAGCCCCCATCACCTCACCATTGAAATCCAATACGGGATATGCAGATTCCAACACCAGGCCGGAAGTCTCCTCTAATTTTTCCATAGGCTTCGCTTTTGGAGTGGGGACTAATTGAAGATTTGCCTTTTTGGCAAATTCTTCCCCCTCTCTTAACAATTCTTCTTTTGAGAGGACATGGGTTCCTGAAACCCCCTTTTTCCCCAGGGCTTCTTTGATAAAAGGATTCTTAATGAGATTGTCCCCGGATGACCGGGGGTTATGAAAGCGATAGATGACCACTCCTTTTTGGTCCACCAGCGTCAGGAAATCGAGCCCCTCTTCAACCATCAAATCTGAGAGCTCCTTCTGCAGTGGAGCAATATTTTTCTCTTTCAACCCCCTCTTCAGGACATGCCTGATTGAGGTCCAGCGGATCGTCCGGTCAATATCTCTTATTTTAGAGGCATAAACATACCTGGCCGTATTGAGGTCTTCCTTCACCCTTTCCTGAGCCTCGTTGATGATCTGGCTTGTAATCAGTGAATTGACGATCAAACTTGTCATCACGCCCATGAAACAGGTAAGGGTGAAAAATGTCAGTGCCAGCTTGGTTTTAGTTGAGATTTTCATAGGTTATAACATATCAGAAAGAGGTGGAATTGTAAAGAAAAAAAATCTCTTGCCATTAGAAATTATTTCTGCTAAATATATTGTGAAAAAATTCATTAATTCCAGAACGGGAGGGATTTCGCATGAAACCATATTTTGAAAAGATGACCGATTTTGGTAAGGCCTTAACTGAGCAACAGATTAAAAGAGCGGAGGAAAATGTTAAACAGATTAAAGAAGTTGAAAAAACAATTAGAGGAGCTGTGGAGAAGGTGAAAAAAGCAGGTCTGTCCACAGAGGAGATTAATAAAAGAGGAGAGATGACCGTATACCAGAGACTTGAATATCTGTTGGATCCCGGCACATGGTGTCCTTTACACACCCTCTTTGACCCGATGGATGAAGAATCAGGGACAACCGGCGTGGTTGATGGACTGGGTAAAATCAGTGGAAGATGGGCAGTCATCATCGGCTTCGACAATAAAGTCATGGCTGGAGCCTGGATTGCCGGTCAATCAGAAAATATTCTGAGAGTGACCGATATGGCAAAGCGGCTCCATCTCCCCCTGGTCTGGTTAGTCAACTGTAGCGGCGTGAAACTCCCTGAGCAGGAAAAGGTGTACGCCAATCGGAGAGGAAGCGGAACCACTTTCTTTAGACATGCTGAACTGGAAAAATTGGGTATTCCCGTTCTATCAGGGATCTATGGAACCAATCCGGCCGGCGGGGGATATCAGGGAGTCAGCCCCACCATCCTTTTGGCCCATAAGAATTGTAACATTGCTGTCGGTGGGGGCGGTATTGTCAGCGGGATGTCTCCCAAAGGCATCTTTGATGAAGAAGGGGCAGAAATGATTATTGAGGCAACAAGAAAGTTCAAGTCTATCCCGCCTGGACGTGTCGAAATTCATTATGACTCAACCGGTTTCTTTAAGGCGGTCTTTGAAAAGGAAGAAGGGGTATTAGATGCCCTGAAAGAATACATGAAGTATATACCGGCCTATAACCCTAAATTTTTCAGGGTGGCCGAGCCAAAAGAACCAAAGTTTTCACCAAAGGAGATCGATTGTCTGGTCGCTTTCAATCAGAAGCTGGCCTACAATTTTGATGAAATCCTTGCCAGGCTGACCGATAACAGTGAGCATATGGAGTTTAGACCTGGCTATGGTCCGGAGGTCTATACAGGCTTGGTGAAAATCGATGGTTTCTTGACCGGCATCATCGGTAATCGACAGGGATTCTTACCCAAGGGATACCCGGAATATGCCCCTTATCCTGGAATCGGAGGAAAGCTCTACCGGCAGGGTCTCATCAAGATGAATGAGTTCGTGACTCAATGTGGAAGAGACAGGGTACCCATCGTCTGGTTTCAGGATACGAGCGGCATTGATGTGGGAGACATCGCAGAGAAAGCCGAGCTCCTTGGTTTAGGGCAATCCTTGATTTACTCCATCGAACAGACCGAAATCCCCATGATGTGCATCGTTTTAAGAAAGGGGACAGCCGCCGCGCACTATATCATGGGAGGACCCCAGGCAAATAATAATAATGTATTTACACTGGGGACCCCCACGACAGAAATTTATGTGATGCATGGCGAAACGGCTGCAGTTGCCTCCTTTGCAAGAAGATTGGTTAAAGAAAAAGACTCAGGCCGCCCATTGAAACCCGTCATTGACAAGATGAATGCTCTGGCACAAGAATATTATGAGAAGTCGAGACCTGTTTATTGTGCGAAAAAAGGATTGGTGGACGAAATTGTCTTTTTCGAAGATATGAGAAAATATATGGTGGCTTTTGCAGGCTCCGCTTATCAAAATCCCACCTCCATTTGCCCACACCACCATCTGATGCTGCCCAGATTGATCAAGGGCTAAAAGCTCATCTCCCTGACGAGATATTGTTGAAAAGGCCCGCCACCAAGTGGGCTTTTTCATTGGTGCATTCGGTCCGCAGGCATAAAAAGATTCTTCCCTTAACAGCATGAGAGGACAGGTTGACAGACTCAACTCCCATCGGCTATATTTCAAACCTGTAAGGAGTATTCATGGCGCGAATTCCAATCACCCGTAACGGATATAATCAGCTTCACAAAGAATTGGGAAACCTGAAGAAGGTCGTCCGTCCTCAGGTCATCAAGGCCATCGAAGAGGCGCGGGCCCATGGAGACCTCAGCGAAAATGCTGAATATAGCGCAGCCAAAGAGCGCCAATCCTTTGTCGAAACGAAGATACGGGAGATTGAACAGAAACTGGCCAATTCGGAGATCATGGACACTCTCCACTCCACCGATGGCAAGGTAGGCTTTGCCTCAACCGTGACCGTGGAAAATTGCGAGAGCGGGGATAAGGTCATCTACCAGATCGTGGGGCCGGCCGAATCGGATATCTCCTCCGGTAAGATTTCGATCGCCTCCCCCCTGGGCAAGGCTCTCATCAGCAAAGAGGTGGATGACGAGGTGGTAGTGAAAACCCCGGGTGGCACGAAAAGATATATCCTCCTGAAAATCGCCTGAAAAATATTTTTCACCCCGTTAACCTCCTTAACATGTATACCAATCCCCTTTTGTAACCCTTCTCAGTTATGGGGGAGATTTCTATAAAAATGTAGCGCTCTCATTTATTGAAGGCGGAGTCCGTCCCGACTAAATCGGGACGCTACAACTTTCCTAAATCCCCTTCAAACTATTTTATTGATTCACTGATCCGAATAGTTTAGTATAATATCGAGAGGAATAAAGATGAAAAGTTGGGGTCGCTGGGTTTTATTCTTTCTGGTCTTCCTCCTTTCCGGATGCGCTCATGTCATCTCAAAGGATTTAAGGGCAAAGTCCGATCCTTCCCTTACTTTCAGGCAGGTCCATCAGAATCCGGATGGTTTCAAAGGGAAAATGGTTATCTGGGGTGGAGAGATCATCGAAACAGTTAACCAAAGAGACGGATCCACCCAGATCGAAGTCTTTCAAAAACCACTGGGCTGGAGGGGAGAGCCCAAAGATATTGCCGCCTCAGAAGGAAGGCTTTTAATTCTCGCTGATAAATATTTGGATCCATATATTTTCCGGAGCGGGAGGAAGGTCACCGTGGTAGGTGAAATTCTTGGGGAGAAGATGAAACCCCTTGGTGAAATGGACTACCGGTACCCTCTCCTTTCAGGCAAACAGATCCACCTCTGGCCGGAATACGCTTCTTATTCCTATCCCTACTATTATTACGATCCCTGGTGGGGCTATCCCTATTGGGGCTGGGGATGGGGCTTCCACTATTATTACTCCCCCCGTCATCACCCCCGCCGCCGTTAATCTTCTTTCATCGTGTTTCAAATAATGATTTAACTAATTAGAGTCTGTCCATAAACCACGTTTTCAGTCATGCCGGACCTGATCCAGCATCCATCCCGCCTTTAGCGGGATTGAAAGGACTGGATACCCGCCTTCGCGGGTATCCAGAACGTATTGAAAACACTGGATTCCCGTTTTCACGGGAATGACAGAGAGAGACAAATTCGGCATTTATGGACAAACACTAATTAACTTCCTCAAAATAATTACAACACCGATTTGTAAAATCCCTCCTGACCTCCCTTTTCCTAAGGGAGGAATTACCCCTCTTTGGCCGCCGGCCCATAGGGCCTCTGGCCCGGAGGGCAAAGAGGGGTGAGGGGAGATTTTCCAATGCCTATGTCAACTTACGTTGCTTAAAAAAGCAATCCGTCTGAACTCTATTTCCTGATGACTGTGATTCCGGTGGCCTTAAAAGAGGCCCCCACCTCATTCCCTTCAATCAATGACAACTCTTCAACAGAATGACGGGTGACATAAGCCACAAGAGGAAACCCACAATCGAGGTGGACTTTCTGATAAGGACCCAGGGGAGCGATCTTTAATATTCTTCCAACAAAGACATTCCTTGCACTCGTTGCTTCCGGGCGGGGTTGTGTCGAGAGGGTCACATTTTCTGGCCTGATACACAAGATAACTGTCTCGTCCAAATAAACTTCTCCCACTGCCTCAATTTCCTTTCCTGAAATCGAAGCCACAAAGGTCCCGCCATGTTTCCTAATCACCTTTCCGGTAAGGATCGTTTCCACTCCTACAAACGAAGCCACGAATTCGTCTATAGGATGGTTCATCACCTCCTCAGGAGAACCGATCTGTTGGATCATACCATTATTCATCACAGCGACTCGATCCGAAAGATTTAAGGCTTCCAGCCGATCGTGAGTGGCAAAGATTGCGGTCGTTCTGGTTTGAGAGAGAATGCGCTCCAGATCCTCGATCAGGGAATCACGGGTGGGGGGATCGAGGGAGGCAAAGGGCTCGTCGAGAAGTAGAATTTCAGGCTGAATGGCAAAAGCCCGTGCAAGACTCGCCCGTTGTGCCTCTCCTCCTGAAAGCGTTTTTGCAGAACGGTGGCTAAGATGAGGGATTCCAAATCGCTTCAGGTTTTCCATCACCCTGTCGTCAATTTCTTTTTTCTTCATTCCACGAATTCTTAAGCCCGAGGCGACATTGTTAAAAACAGTCGTATCAAAGAGGAGAGGGTATTGGAAGACCATGGCCAGTTTTCTTCGGTATTCCAAAACAGAGACATGTGTCTCGACTTTCTCTCCCCCAAAGAAAATTTCACCCCGAAAAGGTTTCAATAAATAAGAAAGAGTTTGCAGAAAGGTCGTCTTCCCCGCCCCATTGGGCCCTATCAAAGCCAGAATTTCACCCTCTTCAATTGAAAGAGAGGGAATGTTCAATAGAACCGTCCCTCCCCTTTCAACCCGGATGTTTCTTGCTTCCAGGATAGTTGTTGAATCGCTCATCATCGTCTTCCTTCACGATATTATTCCGCAATCCGCATTCCGCAATCCGAATTCGAATTCACCTCGTTCTTTCCCTCTGCTGTATCTGGGTGATAATAAAATTTATGGAGAAGGCGAGCAGGAGAAGGATGATGCCCAGGGCTATAGCGATTTCAAAATTTCCACGGCTCGTCTCCATGACAGTAGCTGTCGTGAGTACTCGTGAATAACCCTTGATGTTGCCGCCTACCATGATGGACGCGCCGACTTCTGAGATAACGCCACCAAATCCAGCCATGACCGCAGCCAATAAGGGAAGTTTCGCCTCTTTCATTAAAATCCAGACCATCTGGAGGCGGGTCGCTCCGAGCGCTAAAATTTGGAGTCTAAGTTTCTTGGGGAGCTGTTGAATGGCTGCCAAGGTGATACCCATCACAATAGGTGTGGCAATCACAGCCTGGGCAAGGATCATAGCTGTCGGCGTATAAAGAATCCCTAAAAAGCCAAGAGGCCCGTTCCTCCATAAAAAGATCGTAACGAAAAGGCCCACTACAACAGGCGGAAGACCCATTCCGGTATTGACGAGGCTGACCATGAACCTCTTTCCAGGAAACTGGGAAAGGGCGATGGCCGTTCCCGTGGAAACCCCGATCAGAAGACTGACCAATGTAGCTGTCCCGGAGACCTGAAGGGAAAGAAAGGTGATCCTGAATACCTCCGGATCAAAAGTGACGAGAAGCCAGAAAGCCTTTTTAATGCCTTCAAAAATCAAATCCATTTTCTTTCTCCAAATATCAAACAGTAAAATCTCCTCTCCTCTGGCGGGAGAGGATTAAGGTGAGGGGGAAAATGCCATATCCCCCCTCTCCGAGCCAGAGGCTCTCTGAGCCGGAGGCCACCCACACCCTCCCCCCTACCTTCGCCGAAGTGGCTTCGCGCAGGCAGGCGTCGAGGGGGAGGGGAAGAAATTGGTCATTTTCCTAATTTTTCTTCTTTTTTCCCGGCATCCGGGAAGAAGAGTGGAGAACCGAACTTTTCTACCCCAAAGGTTTTGATGATTGCCTGGGTTTCTTTCGAAACCATGAAATCAGTAAACGCTTTAACACCGGCAGTATTCGCTTTCGGCCATTTTGCAGGATTCACCTCGATGACATGATAGATATTGAGAAGAATTGCATCTCCCTCGACCAGAATATCAAGTCCAAGGTTTTTCTTTAATGCCAAATACGTTCCACGATCAGCAAGGGTATAACCCTTCTTCTCAGCAGTGATGTTCAATGTCTGCCCCATCCCCAGGCCAGTCTGTTGATACCATTTCTCTCCTTCAGGACTTATCCCTGCGGCTTTCCATATCTCTCTCTCCTTCGAATGGGTTCCCGAGTTGTCACCCCTAGATACAAATAATCCCTTTTCTGAAGCAATCTTCTTGAATGCTTCCAAAGTAAATTTTACCGCTTTAATTTTTACAGGATCACCTGAAGGTCCTACAATGATATAATCATTATGCATAACAAGTCTCCGGTTAATTCCATAGCCCTCAGCAATAAACTTCTTCTCAGCCTCAGGGGAGTGAACGAGAAGAACATCTGCTTCCCCCTTTTGCCCCATGGCCATGGCCTGCCCCGAACCTACTGCGATAGTTTTGACGAAGTAGCCCGTTTTCTTCTCAAAGATCGGAAGAAGGACATCGAGAAGTCCTGAGTCCTGTGTGCTCGTGGTAGTGGCAAGAATGATATTTTTTTGCCGGGCTTGAACAGTATTCATTCCTGGCGCTGATAATAAAACAATCATTGTAAAAACGAACAGGAGAATTGGTCTCATTTCTATTTCCTTATTCCATTATTTTCCCGAGTAAAGGATTTTCCCTGAATTCTTAAAGTCGTAGCTCCCCAATCTTTCCACCCTTTTCCGAAATTCCTGGGAGTTGAGGATTTCGATAAAGGCCTGGACTCCCTTTTCAAAAAAGGTCGAGCGATCGAGGATCATATCGAAGCTTTCATGGGTGATGGGGACAAAGGAAAGACCGAAGAGCTTAGAAACAGCAATGGTGGCAATGCCTGCGTCCGCTTCTTTTGAGAGAATGGATAGGCCCACTTCAAAATGGGTATAAACCTCTCTCTCATATCCCTGAATTTTGGATGCTGGAATCTTCAATCTCTTTAGATGGTGGTCCAAGAGAACTCTTGTTCCGGAGCCCTTCTGCCTGTTGATCAACCTCACCCCTTTTTGAGTCAAGTCTTCAACTCCACGGATTTGGAAGGGATTCTTCTGGGAAACGATGAATCCGAGCTCCCGATGAAAGAGATTGACCACAGCAGGTTTTATATTGGGCAGATATGTTGATAGAAAAGGGATATTATATTCACCGGTCTTCGGATCCCAAAGATGGGACCAAGCAAGATCAGTATAGCCTGTGTTCAGGGCTTTTAGACCATCTATGCTTCCTGTGTTCGAAGAAAAGATGTAAAACTCGGGATACGTTTTTTTCATGTAGGTTTGGAGCATATCGAGTATCGGGTCATTGCTGCCCGATGCCAGAAGCGCTCCTTCAATTCTTCCGCTTTTCTGCCTCGCCTGTTCAAGTCCTTTTTGGGCATTCGATTCAATCCACTCGTCAATCAATTTCCTTGGAAAGACCCACTTTCCGGTCACCCGGGTGGATGGAATCTTTTTAGACTTGATTAATGCATAGACCTGTTTCTCATGAATCCCCAAATACTTAGCTACTTCCTTCGTGTTCATCATCTCCCCTGACATAAGATCTCCTTCCTGGAAAAAAGGATAACAGGCCCCCGGTGGATTGTCAATAAAATTCCTACAAATAATTACTATTTATTACATATATTACCTTATAATATTAACAGTTTCATAATTGGATGGACACCCCTTGGAATGCATTTAGGTTTGCAATCGATAGAAATAACTCCCCCAGCCCCCTCTTACCCTAAGAGGGGAATATCCCTCCCCTTGAGATAAGGGGAGGTTAGGTGGGGTTATGAGTCCTTCTGCCGTAAAGCTGGCGTGGCTCGATGGATGCGGTATTGACGAAGTCCCTTCTGTCTCATAAGATAAGCAAAGAAAGGAAACCGATTATGAAGACCTTTTCTTCAGAGCGTGCGATGAAATTCACCGAATCGGTGATCCGGGAGATGACCCGTATTTGTATCAAACATCAGGGCATCAATCTTGCTCAGGGCTTCCCTGACTTTCCAGCCCCGGCAGAGATTAAGGAAGCAGCTCTGAAGGCCATTCAGGCAGACTTTAACCAGTATGCGATTACCTGGGGAACTCCCAGTCTCCGGCAGGCCATCTCAGAAAAATTTCATTGGTATAATGGGGTCATCATCGACCCGGAGAAGGAAATCACTGTCTGTTGTGGTGCAACCGAAGCGATGATGGCCGCCCTGATGGCAATCGTCAACCCGGGAGAAGAGGTGATCGTATTTGAACCCTTTTATGAGAACTATGGTCCGGATACTATTCTCTGCGGAGCCAGACCGAAATTCATCACCCTTCACGAACCCGATTGGAATTTTGATGAAGAGAAGCTTTCCCGGGCGTTTACCAACAAGACTAAAGCAATCATCCTCAATACTCCCAATAACCCGACAGGCAAGGTTTTCTCCCGTGAGGAATTGCAGTTCATTGCTGATCTCTGCTTGAAATGGGGTGTGATCGCAGTGACCGATGAAATTTATGAACATATCCTCTACGATGAAGCAAAACACATCAGCATCGCCTCTCTCCCGGACATGCGAGATCAAACCATTACCATCAATTCCATTTCCAAGACCTACAGTCTGACCGGGTGGCGGGTGGGTTGGGCCATTGCGCCACCCCATCTGACGGCATCCATTCGCAAGGTTCACGACTTCTTAACGGTCGGAGCCCCCCATCCCCTGCAAGAAGCTGCGGCCACTGCCTTGAGGATTGATCGGGAATATTACGAAACATTAGCCAGGCAATATCAGGAGAGAAGGGATGTGCTCGCTCAGGTATTGGAGGAAACAGGCTTCAGGGTCTACCGACCCCGTGGAGCATACTACATCATGACCAATGTGAGCCAATTCGGATATTCTGATGATGTGGCTTTTGCCCGATATTTAGTAGAAAAGGTCGGTGTGGCCACTGTTCCTGGAAGCAGTTTTTATAGCCATCCCTCTCTGGGTGCAACGAAAATCCGTTTCTGCTTTCCAAAAAAGATGGAGACGTTACAGGAGGCGGCTGAGAGGCTGAGAAAATTTAAGGCTTAACCCCCCTTAATTTAATTGACTGTGTCCTATATGTCTGGAGGCTGAACTCAAGGAAGGGGAGCATAACCCACCCCCACCCTCCCCCCTGCCTTCGCCGAAGCGGCTTCGCGCAGGCAGGCTGAGAGGGAGAGTAATCGACATGCGCTTCGCGTGATTCCTCCCCCTTCAAGGGGGAGGTCAGGAGGGGGATGGGAGATTACTCTTACCACAACTTATTTCATTCGGCCTTCCACGGCTTCCCATTTGATATTCTTGAAGAAGGCTGTAATGTAATCGGCCCGCTTCAGACCATAATCGATCATAAAGGCATGCTCAAAAACATCCAGGATCAATAAGGGATTGCAACCTGCCGGATGACCGACATCATGCTCGTTGATCCATTGGTTGATTAACCTTCCGCTGACCGGGTCCTGGTAGAGGATGGCCCATCCGATCCCCCGCATCGTCCCGACTCCTTTAAAATCGGCCTCCCAGTTTTCGTAGCTTCCAAACTCTTCAGCCAACTTCTTTCCAAGTTTCCCTGCCTTATTTAATGCTGTTTTCCCGCCTAAATTCTCAAAATAGAGCTCATGGAGCCTCATTCCGTTAAACTCCCAGCCGAGCCTCCGTTTCAGCTCAGCATATTCAGGGGTCCCTATCTTTCCGCCCTTTGTCATGTCGGAGAGGGTGTCGAGGAGTTTGTTCGTATTGGTCACATACCCCTGATAGAGCGTGAAATGATTCTTCAGCAAGGTCTCACTGAACCCCTCCATCCCGATAAGGCCGTTGTAATCTTTTGCCGTATAAGCCATCTCAAATATCCTCCTTTCTCAAATTTATAATTTTATCATAACAGATAATTTCCCACTTTCAATAACTTTTTCGAAATGGTTCACCTCCCTTTGGCAAAGGGAGGTGGGGAGGGATTTTAAAAGATTTATTTTAAACCGCTAAATTGATATCTCTTTTCGGGTTTCGGAGTGAGTTGACAATTTGGAAAAGGTGATTATTTTTTAGTTAGAAAGAGAAATTTAGGTGAAAGGAGTGGTGCTTTATGGCATGGGAATTAACTACTTGGAAACCTTTTAGAGAATTGACGCCCTTCAGGGATTTCGATAGGATGGGAATGGAAATGGACCGGTTCTGGGATTCCTTCTTTGATATAGCGCCAAAAGGGAAAACGGAAGAAGGTGGGGGATGGTTTCCTTATCTCGATGTCTCAGAGACGAAAAGCGACATCGTTGTGAAAGCGGAACTTCCGGGAATAGATCCAAAAGATATCGACATTTCCCTGAGCGATGGCATGCTCATCCTCAAAGGAGAAAGAAAAAGTGAAAAAGAGGAGAAGGACGAGGATTACCATCTCGTCGAGAGAAGTTATGGGACATTTTATCGGTCGGTCAGGCTTCCCCGGGAGGTCCAGAGCAATAAGATCAATGCCTCTTACAAGGATGGCGTGTTGAAGATAACGCTTCCAAAAACGGGAGAAACCAAGAAGAAAGAGATCAAGATTAAGGTTGAATGAATCGTCATCTACTTTTTCCGAACGACTTTTCAGGGCGCCCCCAAAGGGCGCCTTTTTCTTTTTCAAGTTTATCTGGGTATTGAGTGGGTAACCTCTTTTTATAACTCCTCCTTCCCCGTATACAATAACCCCACCCAGCCTCCCCTTACAATAAGGGGAGGTGTGGAGGGGTTAAAAAGGGAAAGCACCCATACAAAAGCTGGGGGGACCTATTTTCAAGAAAGCTGCGTTCCAAAGGTTTGACAGAACATCTTGCAAAGTTTAAATTTAAGGACGATGAAAGCTCAGGAGATCTTATGCCATAAGGATTTTCAGAGATGCATTGATTTTCACGGCCATATTTGTCCCGGGCTGGCCATTGGGTTTCAAGCGGCTCGGATATTAATGGAGCGGTTAGGTGTGGAGGCGGCTCCGGATGAAGAACTCGTTGCCACGGTCGAGACGGATGCCTGCAGTGTTGATGCGATCCAGGTCGTGGCGAAATGTACTTTTGGCAAAGGGAACCTTATATTTTTAGACCATGGGAAACATGCTTTTTCTTTAACAGATCGGAAGCAAGGGAAAACCGTCCGCGTATGTTTACGGCCAGATGTCTTACCCAATCGTTCCCAACATCCCTCTCTGTTTGAAAAGGTGCACAAGGGTCATGCGACAGCAGAAGAAATAAGACTTTTCAAACAACTTCGTGAGGAAAGGCTCAATAACATACTGAACGCTGATCCAGAGTCTCTCTTCACGATTGAAGAAATTCCAGCGGACATTCCCCCTCTGGCCAGGATCACCGAATCTGAAGTCTGCGAGAGATGCGGAGAGCCAACCATGAGCAACCACCTCCGGGAGAAGGAGGGCCAGAAGGTGTGCATCCCCTGTGCACTGAAAATCTCTAAAGGGGGCGATAATAGAAAAAGACCGAAATCATCCAATCATCCACACCCCAAAAACAAGCAAAAATAAGGGGACTCAACCCCTTCTTTAAAAATCTCTTCTTGAAATCAATCTTCCTGAATTGCAATTCAGACAGTAGCGACTCCCAACCCGGCGGATTTCTCCGAGGGTTCATAACCCCGCCATCCATCGCCATTTGATCGGCGGGGAGGTTGCTCTCTACTTTCCCATGAAAAAATGTTTTAGGGGGGTCATTTTTTTCTTGACTTTTATTTCAAAATCTGTATGTTATATAATTATG
>Ga0154725_1081_pt1 | contig 23719 bp, 14 predicted proteins | sample Rifle2008BG16ft_FD_105733 | JGI IMG/M metagenome (GOLD analysis project Ga0154725, IMG submission 105733) | Deltaproteobacteria bacterium RBG_16_49_23 | reverse complement strand
GACAATTTCATACTCGCCCTCCAGGCTGGGGGATAACTGATTAATTTCCAGATTACACGGCCCTCCTCCGAGGGTCAGGATCGTCGCTTTTGAATCGAGTTGATTGCAAAAGTCGGAGATGTGGCGAATCATGCCCCTTGTCCCTGTCACCCGCCAGATCTTTTTGTCAACATGGTGATCTACATTGGTCCAGATCGCCGGGGTTTCGTAAGCGAGTTTTTGTTTCGCCTCCTCGCTTTCGTAGAGAACATCATAGTGCTTAATCTCCTGGGCTAATTTTTCCTTATAATCCATCTTCCTTCGTTTCCCCAGAAGGTTTCTGAGACTTTCACCCATTCTCCCCATGAATGCGTTCTCCATAAAAAATATCCCCGTAATCACAGATGAATGTTATAGAGGACCGCAAAAGTAATGCAACAAGAGTTCCTGCGATTCTAACACGTGTTTTTCGCCTTTTCGTAGCGCTCGTCTTAACCTCCCCCTTTGAAAAAGGGGGATTGAGGGGGATTTACCTGGGTCTCAAATCCCCCCTCACCCCCCTTTGCTAAAGGGGGGTAATTCGATAGGAATGTGTCGATGTTGCATTACTTATGTTGTTCTCTATAATAAGGAAAACCGAGCCTCGAATCCCGGCGTGGCTCTCTAAAAAGATTGACATTTCAATATCGCATCAACTCTGGAAGCCCACGTATTCTCAGCAGCCTCTCGCTCCAACAGACTGATGTAGCTGGAATCGCGGGCCAGGGTCAATGCGCTCCTGATGTTGTCCAAATATTCCGTGTAACTTTTTGATACCAGGACACTTCTGTATTTGCTGCATTCCTTCATTCCCGTCGTGACGATCGGTTTTCCCCCGGCCATGTATTCGAAAAGCTTTACGGGTGATGTGGAGTCGGCCACCCGGCCCGTTCTGAAGGGGATGGTGGCGACATCAAAGCGCTTTAGATAGTACTTCAAGTCTTCATACCTCTTCGGCCCGAGGAGAAAGAGATTCCCGGACAATTTGAGCTTTTTCGAACTCTCGCCAAGCTTGGGCCCGATCAAAACGAAGTTAAGGTCCTTGCACTCTTCACAGGCAAAGTTGATGAGATCGTAATCGAGCCATTCGGCCAGGGCGCCATAGTAGCCTACGATCGGCTTGCCCTGTGCAACAATTCCGGCAAGGTCCGCCGGAATCGAGTCCTTGACTACCTTGAAATCTTCCAGACATACCCCGTTGGGAACGAGAAGGGCATCCGGACGTTTCTGCTTGACCTCCGCATAAAGATTTTCAGCGGTCGTGATGACGCTATCGGAGATCTCGACCAGCCTCGCATGTTCCTTCTCCATCCGTTGGCAGTAGTAGCCAAAGACCTCCAGCTCGTCGATATAGTCATACACCAGCCTGCTGTTTGGAAAGAATTCCCTGCAGACAAGATTTGGGGTCCAGCTGATCCAGAGGATGATCGGCCACTCCCGGAGAGAATAAAGCATATCGATGTTCCGGACCAGGAAGAGATTGTCGCTGACCTGTCTCAAAGGACAGGCATCGTCCACGATCGGATTGGGCGTGAGGAAAAGAACAAGGTAGCCCCGCTTTGACAGCTCTCTGAATATCTGGTGAGGTCTTTGAAATAACGGGATATTCCATTCCACCAAAGAAGGATAGAACACAATCCCCCGGTAGTTTTTCTGTTTGAAGACCTCCTGGATTTCGTCCTTATATCTTCTCTTCTTGAATTCCCCCTTCATCCGTTCTTGATACGACCGGTAATCTGCCTCATTTCTTCTTTTTATTTTTTCACTTCCCATCTCCCCTGCCGAAGGGGTAAGGGCTGTCTCCGGCTCGACGCTCTCCTCCGTTTCCTTTCCCGGATACTCGGGCATCCGGCGTTCCCACCCGATGCCCCATTTCTCTTCAAACTTCTTTTTGTTCTTTTCAAAGATGCGGAGATATTTCTTGTATCCCAGCCGGGAGAACGAAGCCAGCCCAAAGTGATGGACGAAAACATCCCTCGCACAGACGACCCTGTAGCCCTTTAATTGGACGCGATGCGAGAAGTCATCATCCTCGAACATCCCGACCTCAAACCGCTCGTCAAGGAGGCCGATCTCATCGATCAGTCTCCTTCTCATCGCCACGCAGTACATTGCGAGCATCTTGACGTCAAAGCACTCGGGGTCGATGTGCTCTCGAAGATACCGTTCTGAGAATGCTTCGATTTCGTCGACGGATGTGTAAGGGACGTCAATTCTGGCCTCGTTGCCGCACTGGTTCGTTACCGGTCCCACCATTCCTATCGTTTCGTCTTCTAAATGTCTCAAGAGCCTCGTGACCCATGACCTTGTCACAACCGTGTCGTTATTCAACAATACAATAAACTCCCCCGTAGAAGCGGTGATCCCCTTGTTATTCGCCCTCGCAAACCCTTCATTCCTTTCGTTCAGGATGACTTTCACACGCTGGACTTTCTTCGATAGCTCCAATAAATACTCTCCCGTGCCATCGGAGGAGCCGTTGTCAACGACGATGATTTCAACGTTCGGATAGCCTGTTTTTTGAAAGATGCTCTCCGTGCAAAGTTTGGTAAAAGAGAGATTATTATAGGTTACCATGATGAGACTTACCGTAGGGTAAATGCCGCTTATCGCCGATGAGATCGTCTCATATCTTTTCTCCCACGTGTTCTCTTTAGCAAGGAGGCTCCTCCTCCGGACCATCTCCGGATTATTTTCTATGACCGCTTGCTCAAGCCTGAGGAGAAATTCCTCCCTATTTTTTGCAAGGTAAAGATAGTCACGATAAGGGAGCAATTCGGGTATTTCCGTAGAGACCACGGGTTTGCCGGAGCTGATGTATTCGTAGAATTTTACCGGGTTCGTAGCTTCGGTGAGTTTGTTAATCTTGAATGGGATGATACAGACATCGAACCAGAACAGATATTTCGGCAAGTCGCCATAGGGCTTTTCTCCCAGGAAACATACATTGGGAAGCTCCTGGAGCCTGTCAATGGATGAACCGAAAGTATGTCCGATGAAAACAAAGCTCCACTCCTTTTTCTTCTCCGCCAGATACTGGGTCAGTTCATGATCAAACCAATCGGAAACAGCCCCGTAATATCCGATGATCGGCCTTCTGAGGTGAGTTAAGAGTTCGTTGGCCGGAAGCCTGGAAAAATGCTCAAAGTCGGCGCCATTAGGCACCCGGATCACATTTTTCTGAAAAACCTTATTCTTTTCGTAAAGAGTTTGGGATGTGGCAATGACGAGGTCGCTTTCCTTAGCTAACAGCTCCTCGTTCATTAACATCTTTTCCATATTGGTAGAAAACCCGGCATGCTCGTCCATACAGTCATAGATTATTTTCCATCCAAACCGTTCCTTGAGGCTTCTGGCAAGGGGTTGCCAGAATGGAATTTGGACAAAACAGACTGCTTCCGCAATTCCTGCATCTCTTCGAAGGGATTCCATCGAACCGGTCATTTTCTTCAGGTCTTCCCCGCCCAGGGCATCCCTGTAGATATTCAGAGAGGGGTTTGAATTTAACGTAATACCGAAAATATTGTCCCCTATCTTTGAATGAAGAAACGTCCTTTGTGCTGAGTCGATGAAATCCGGCTGGACATAGAAAACCCTGGAACCATTTCCGGCGAACTGGGTAAGTAATTGTTGCGGCCTTTGAAACCTAAAATACCAGTCTATGATAGGCAGGCAAATAACATCATATTGAATTTTTTTTTCTACAGGGAAGTCATGATCAAATTGCACTTTCTCGAATGTCTTACGGGTTTGCTCAGCGTCCGGCGATATGAACGGTTCAAACCCTTGGGTTTGGACCCCACTTCGAAAGAGGCGGCCAAGAATTCTTACGAACAGCCTTCCCGTCCTGGTTCCATAAATTCTTTTGCTCAGGGCCTGATAGAGTTGCCATGTTCTGGTGCCATAAATTGATTCGAGCGTTTGGTTCGCCTGGGTCAACCGGCCCGTTGTCTGATCGAGCTGGGCTTTCGTCTGGCTGAGCTGAGCGCTCGTCTGGCTCAACTCTCTCTGGAGCTGGTCTCTCTCAGAAACAGCCTGGTTGAGCTGGAGGGTCGTTTCATTCAGCTGGACCGTTGTCCGGCCTAGTTGCTCCTGAAGGCTATCTTTCTCCGATATTAAAGAAGATACTTTCCTGTTCTTTTCTATCAGTTGGCGGTAGATGCCATTCCCGTCTCCCTGGCTCCTTTTGGCTTCGGCTGCATCCGAGGCATCTAAAATTTTGAGAAGCAGTTCGGTCCACCGCCGTCTCCATATTTCTATGCTGAATTTCTGTGAAACGTGATAAGCATTATGTCCCAGCTCCCTTCGCAATGCTTCATTCTCCATCAGGGTTGAGAGCGCTTGCTTCAACTCATCTTCATCGGGGCTGATTAATAAGCCGTTGTAACCATCAATGATGAGGTCGGTCAGCCCCCCCACATTCGTTGCGATGACAGGCTTTCCGCAAGCCATGGCCTCGATGCAGGATAAGGAGGTGCCTTCCATATATAGGGTGGGGATAATGATAATATCTGCCGAGAGATAGGCCTCCCGCATCCGCTCAGGAGGGAGCATGTAGAATTTGATCCTCTCGCCATGCCTATGGCTAAGCTCCTCAATCTTGTTCGAAACTTCTTCCCCTCCTTGCCATGTCCCGACAAAATGGAATTCCATACCCGGGTATCGATTGAGAAAAAAAGGCAACAGATCGGATACCATAAAAAACCCTCTGTCATGGCAAAGGCGCCGGGGATAAAGAACGACCCCGTTCTTCTTTGATTCGCGCGCGGGAAAAAATACGGTATGATCCACAAAGTTCGGGATGTGAACCAACTTTTGGCTCATCTCAGGGATTTCCGCTCTCACCCAATTGACCGTATTCGTGTCAACCGATACAATAACATCACAATTCCTTATTCCATGATATATTTTAAGCCTCTCTTCCTCCGGTCGAAAAACGGGATGATCCCAATAAACGCCATGGGATATTCCGATCGTTTTGCCCGCGCCAGCGTCCGGAGCCAGAGTAAAAGGAGAATAGATCGTTAACATTCCTTGTTCCTTCTCGGCATGGAACCTGGAGTAAAAACTCTGCATGTCTCCATGGCTTCCTATCCCCTCTATTTTGATATCTTGATAAGAGGCAACCCAATCCCTATCGGCGTGCTGGTATATCCTGACCTCATAGCCCATCGCCCTTATGAGCCGATGGAGCTCGATGAGATACCTTTCCGCGCCTCCGCAGAACATGGTCGTCCCGGAGAAATCGAAAAAGAGATAGGTCAGGATGTTCACAAATCTATTTTCTTTATTCATCTTATTAAACTTCTCAAAATTGAATTGATATAGGCATTGGAAAATCTCCCCCCTGCCTTCGCCGAAGCGCTCCGGCGAAGGCAGGGGAGGACAGGAGGGATTTTATAAATCGATGTTGTAACTATTTTGAGAACATTAATATCTCCCATACGATAAGACTCTGTCGAAGACCTTTTGATACTCACTGCAGTGACTTTGGGCTCCATAATATTTCAGGAGATAACTTCGTGTATCGACGAAGCCCCCCGGATTGCGTAAGATTTGTTCCATCTTTTCAGCAAGGTCGTCCGGATCTTCAGTGTGCGCCAGAAGGAGAGGGGGGTGAAATCCTCTCCCTTGAGCGAGCGCATTGAATTCAACCATCCCCGGGAGATCGGAGCATAAGACAGGAATGTTGCAGGCCAACGCCTCTAAAATTGCGAGGGGCATTCCTTCGATCCGGGACGGGCACAGAAAGAGAGAGAATTCCGGAAGGTGGAGCTCCGGTGAACGAACCGGTCCAAGGAACTCAACCTGGCGAAGGCCAAGGGCTTCCGCCATCTGCTGGAAAACCGATAGGTGATGTCCCATCCCGTAAAAACGGACCTTTTGATCGGGAAATTGCTTTTCGATTTTATGCCATGCCATCAGAAAGATATCAATGCCCTTTGTGTAGTAATAGCTGGTGAGTCCGCCGATATACTTGCCTGAGCTTGCCCCGTTAGAAATAATGCCCCCCTGCTCCCTCCGGGCCAGAGGCCCTCGTGGGCCGGCGGCTGCAGCGGGGTTAGATTTTAGAATAATTCCGGCAGGGTTTAATGCCCCGCTCGGTTTCGAGTCGCAACGACTGGAATTTCTAACGGGGTGAACGGCTGGGTATTTTTCCAAATTGATGCTATAGGGGATGACGGCCACTTCCTTCCTGCAACAGTCCCTGAGGAATCTTGCCAGAAAATGGGAGTGGGTGACCAGCAGGGTTGGCACGCTCTTGTCACATTCCGCCGTATCAGTCCGGTGGACGACCTCAATGCTCGGTTTAGCCGATTCCCGGATGGCCTCCAGGGCCCAGGGAGGCAGCCAATGATAGACGATCAGATCGTAATTCTTCAGGCGGGTCTCAAGCTCTCTTCGCGCTTGGTTCAGATCTTCCGCTCCGATGTAAACATAAACGAAGGGACAGAGGTCTTTAAATTGATACCCTCCGGCGACGAAGACATCGGCGTGGAAATATTTCTGATGAAGAGCGATCAGTGTCTCGACTCCCCCATGGAGCGCATTGCGGGTGACGATGGCGATTTTCATCCCGCTCTTTGCGGATCTTGCAGCGGGCCGAATTCGATCCGGTTCCGCCTTTTGACTTCCGATCCAGCCCAGCTCTTCCAAGACGTTCTTCCAGCGAGCCCGCCATACCCCTGTGCTGAATTTCCTGGCGGACTCAGGACCATTCTCCTGGAGCCTGGCGCGCTCCAGCGGGTTTTCAATCAGAAAGTTAATGGCTTTTGCGATGGACTCAGGGGCCGGATCAACCAGCAAACCATTGCTGCCATCCACAATGATATTCGGAAGGCCTCCCACGTGGGTTGCGATGACTGCGCATCCGCTTGCCAGACCTTCGAGGCAGGAGAGGCTTGTTCCTTCTGAGGCGATCGAGGGAATCACACAGATGTCGGACTGCCGGTAAAGAGACGGCATCTCCTCAAAAGGGACGCTGAGAAATTGAAGCCGGCCATCCTGCCGGGCCAATTTTTTTGTGATTTCCGTGTCTTCGGGATCTCCTTCCCCGGCCCAGATGAACCGGCAATCATGCGGGACCCGGCTAAGAATGCCGGCAAGGATGCGGGAGCCGCGGTTGACCTGGGTTCTGCGCGGGAAAATCACAGTGACGGGTCTGGTCCCATCCCTCTGTCCCGGGGGAAAGAACGTCCCGGTATCGACAAAATTGGGGAGGTAGACCATTCGAGGCGTGAGTTCAGGCCAGAGGGCGCGAATTACGCTGATGGCGTTCGTATCGTTGCAGACGATCTTATGAGGCTGGCTGAAGGCCCTGTAAAGATGATGGAACCATTCCTTGGTCCGGTATTGAACGGAGGGGCCGTAATTGTTGTGATCAAACCAGATGCCATGGCAGATTAAGACGGAGTCCTCCCGGACCTGACCGGACGCATACTCGGGAAGGTTGTAGAGGACATGATCGTATTCGATCGTCTTGTGATAGAAACGATCGCAGATGCCATATTGAAATTCGGAGAAACCTTCCCCCGGAAGTAGGCCGACCACTTTAAACCCATAGTATTCTCCTTCGAATTCTTGAAGCCCCGCCTGGTAGAAGGTGACCTCAAACCCCAGATCCCGCAGCAAAGAGCCTATCATAAAGCAGTAGCGTTCGCCTCCTCCGAACCGGGGTTTCATGGTCTGCCAGTCTAATAGCTGATTGGTGAGAATGGCGACTCGAGCCGGAAGGGATCTACTTTTAAAATTTGGGAGGGAGTTCGTTTCAATGACGGATGGATTTGGCTCCAGTTCGGGAAGAAGGATGGGAGGGGCAGTGGTTACCGATGGCTCTTTCCGGATGACCCTGTCAATGATGCGGCTTACTCCTTTTCCCAGGGATGATTCAGGCTGGATCCATCTCCCAATGGTTTGGCCCAACTGCCATGTTCGCGTCGACTCCATCGCATGGAGTCTCCTTTTTAAGGCTTCAATTTGCTCTTTTAGATCCTCGATCGATCTATTGTGCAATGAGAGTTCATCGGCAAAGGTCCGTTCTTTGGCCCCATGCTTCGAGATAAGTTCTGTGAGCTGATCTTCTGTTTCGGAAAGCCTCACTGTGTGGGAAGCCAGCGCCTTTCCCAACCATTGTGTCAGCTCGGCTGCAATTTCCCGTGAAAGAGGCCTTTTGTCCTGTAAGGCCTCCAGGACAGCCAGCCCATTTCTCTCAGCTAAAAGCTGCAGACGTTGGCCCTTCTCTTTAAGGACCATTCTCAATTCGTTTCTGCGATCCCAGGCAGTCGTTAGAGCGTCCAACATCCGGGAAACGGTGAAAGACTTGATATTGAGGCAAAGATCTTCCATTGCAATTTCTTTCATGAGACTTCTTATTTTCGGGTCGTAGTCAAGGCCCACCATTGGGGTTTGAGTCCCCATTGCGAAAATGAGAGAATGATATCTCATTCCGATCACCAGGTCGCTTTGGGCGAAAAGGTTGAAAAGGTCGGAGAGCGGAAGATCCTGGGATAGAATCGTTTTTTTCTCGTATCGAATCAGATCGCTCACTCTCCGGATGACGGTTAAGTCATTGGTGAAATCCTCATGGACATTTGTCTGAAAAGGAATAAAGACAATATTTGCCTCCAAAGGCTTTGCGAACCGTTCCAATGCCTCTGCTACGAAACGCTCCCAATGACCGGGAGAGACGCCGATATCCCAATTTCTCAACGCCACTGCAATTTGAACACCTTCCGCCCTTTTTACCGGGCGCTGGAACTCTTTCTCGAAGTGGGCAAAGGCCGGATCGGCTGTTACTTCGATTCTCTGCGGGGAAACACCCGATCGGGTTAGCTCTTCTTTTGATTGCTCGTCGCGGACAGTGATACGGGTTGCAGCGTTTCCGAGCAGACCCACAAGCTGGCGGCTTTCCTCTGAAAAGAGAGGCCCCACTCCCACGCCATATAAGACGACAGGTTTTCCCAGCGCGGCGGCCAGCAATGGCAGGCCGGCAACGAAACTTATTCCCCAGTGGCGCTTCGAAAGAATGGTCCGGGGGTCGTTTCCCCAGTAATCATAGAATATTCCCCCCCCTCCGCAGACAATAAGATCGGAAGACTCGATTTCTTGAACGATTTTTTGGAAATCCACCCAGAAGATGGGTTCAACCCCGGGAACAAACCTGGCCGTATAATCACAATTCCCAGTTGTTGATTTTAGGACTACATCAGGGAGATGATTGCGTATTTGCTTGGCTACGGCCGAAAGGATAACTTCATCCCCTAAGTTTGTCGAGCCATAGGACCCGACAATAAAGATTTTTTTGGGCGGATGGTAATTCATGTTCAAGACAGCCATGGCCTTTCTACAAAGTTAGCAAAAGATATATGAAATTTCCCAACTAAACTTCCTCCCCCTTTGGTAAACTGATCTTTACTCATAACCTAAGTTGTTGACACAAAGCCCCCTCCGACAGATCCCCATCCCCCTCCTAACCTCCCCCTTGAAGAGGAAGGGCTTACGCGAAGCGCATGATGATTACCCTCCCCTTCAGGGGGAGGGTTGGGGTGGGGGTGGGGTATGCCTAAGCCTCAATTGCACCAGTCGTACGTTCCCTCCTTGTGTCCAGTCCCCCGAATTATGGGACACTTTGCTAAAGGGGGGTAATTCTGAGGGGCTTTTTCACTCGATTCCACTCAGAATCCTTTTCCCCGCCTCCGTTGAGCTTTTTTACACGGTCAATTTGAATAGATGGCAAAAGATTTTTGCAATTTCACCCCTGGTAATCGTATTTTGCTTCGGCGGGAAGAGGAATGCATCCATTTTCGGGAATATCTTTCCAAGAGCATTTTTTAATTCGTTGGACAGAAGAGGCTCATCGGGATGAAAGTAGACTGCTCCACTCTTTGCCTTCGAACCCTCCATGATCTTTTCTCCGGTAATCCAGGCGATATAACGGGTGGCCCAGTGTCCCTCCGGAACGTCGGCAAAGATCGTTTTTCCATAGCCGGATTTTTTGGCGCCCATGGCATGACTCAAAAACACGGCCAATTCCGCACGGGTCATCTTGTTGTCCGGATTGTAATACTTCTTGCCGTCGATGAGATATCCGCCGGCGATGCCATGGAGGAATAGGGCCTCGATATACTCCTTGAAGGGGTGTCCGCTTGGAAGGTCTTCAAAAACCCTCTTGTCAAAATGGTAGAGATATTTCCTGGATACAATGTCGGCATCGCCCGATGCGACGGTTTTCCCCTGGTCCAGCCAGACCGCATGGTTGCAAATTCTCTGCACTTCCCCAATGCTGTGAGAGACGAGGATGATGGAGACTCCCTCTCTGATGAATCTCTCTATTCGCTGATTGCATTTATCTCTGAATCCTTCATCTCCCACCGACAGGATCTCATCCACTACCAGAATATCCGCCTCCACTTCAACAGCGATCGCAAAGGCGAGACGCGCCACCATTCCTGAGGAATAGCTCTTCAGGGGAGAGTAGATGAAGTCTCCCAGTTCCGAAAAATCGACGATCGCCTTCCACTTTCTATCGATCTCTTTTTTTCTGAGTCCCATCAATGACGCATTGAGATAAATATTTTCATGACCGGTCAGCTCGTAATCAAATCCTGCGCCAAGCTCGATCATGGGAGCGATCTTCCCGTTGACCCTTACCTCTCCCTCCGTAGGCTCCAGAACTCCTGAGATGACCTTTAATAGGGTGCTTTTCCCCGCGCCGTTTGAACCGATAATCCCCAGCGACTCTCCTTTGGCTATCTCAAAGCTTATATTTTTTAGAGCCCAAAAATCCCTCCGTTCATGTCTCTTCCCGTGGGCAAAGTTGATAAAATATTCCTGTAATGTTTTAGGTCTTTCGCTGACGAGGAGATATTTTACGGATACGTTTGAAACTGTGACGGCAGCGGCATTCATTTTATAGACAATCCTTCAGGTGGAGTGTCATTTTAGAACAAACAAAACCACATGAGTTTACCCTCCCCCTTGACGGGGGAGGGTATGGGTGGGGGTGAATCATTAGGTCCCCCTCACCCCCGCCCTCTCCCGCAAGGGGAGAGGGGGATAGTAGGGTCATTTTCTGATGCACCCTCATAAATAGAGCACGATTTTTTTTCGATTCGCAATATAAACCCCCACCCCCACGGTCAGTGAGAATAAGGCAAAGAAAAACCCGTAAAGAAAATGGGTTCCAAGGGCAGCCCCGTCTATTCCCATTTCGTAAAGCAGACCCCTGAAAAGACTCAAATAGTGAAAGAACGGATTGAACTGCATCCATTTTCTTAGGGAGTCCGGCAGGATTGAGGCGGGATAGAAGATGGGAGAGAAGTACATCCAGGCCAATAAAAGGACTTCATAAATATAAACCACATCGTGGAAGAAAACCACAACCGTTGAAAGGATCAGAGCGATCCCCAACGAAAAGATCAGGACTTCTGCAATGCAAAGGGGAAGCAAGAGGCCGCTTGGCTTCAGCGAAGCGCCGGTCAGAAGAAAAATAATGAAGAGAGGCGCTAAAGAGAAACAGAAGTTTATCAATCCCGATATGACCGATGAGATGGGAAATATGATTTTAGGGACAGCTATCTTTTTCAAAAGACCGCCGTTGGCTAAAAAAGAGTTCGTTGCAGCGGAAGTGGAATGGGAGAACATGGACCACAGGATCAGGCCGGAGATAACATAGGCGGCAAAGTTTTGGACCCCTTTGAATACCTGAGAAAAGACAAGGTAGATCACGATCATGATCAGGAGGGGATTGAGCATGACCCAAACAAATCCGAGGGCCGATCTCTTATAACGAACCTTGAGGTCCCGGGCGACAAGGTTCCTGATCAATTCGCGGTATTGAAAAACCTGCCTGAACTCAGCGATACTCGATGAAAAATCAACCATCAATAAATCCTAAAAAAAAGTGTCAGTGTCAGTGTCAGTATCAGTATAAACGATGAACAATGAAACTTAAACTCCCAACTAAAAATATTTGAAGTTTTCCCATTAAACTTCCGGCCCCTTCGATCCCTTCCCGCCGGAGGCATAAGCGCTAACTTAATTAATCTGATGCCCCGGAGGGGCATACATGACAATAGCCCAGCGATTCATCGCCCCCCTTTTCCATTCGTCCCCATGGGACTTCTTTTTTTCATTCACGTCACCGGAGATAAATCGCCGGTCTATTATCGAATATCCCTATTGGGATTTTTTCTCAAACTCCCCCTCTTCTTAATTTAGCGCTAATGCCCTTTAAGAGGGAGGTTGGGCCGCCGGCTCGGGCTCCGCCCCAGAGGGGTTTCTGCCCCGGAGGGAGAGCCTCTGGCTCGGAGAGAGGGGGATGGGATTGCAGCTCCTGAACTAATAACTAAATCTTCTCCTTTACCGATTCTATCTCATTAAGAACCTCATTATTCCAGAATCGGAGAACACAAAAACCCGCCACCTGTAATTCTCGTGTGCGATTCTCGTCATACCCTGCCTGTTGTACATGTTGTCCTCCATCTACCTCGATGACCAGCTTGTATTCCAGGCAGACAAAATCGAGAATATAGTCACCCAATGGATGTTGACGGCGAAACTTGAGACCCGAGACCTGCCGGCCACGCAGAACATTCCACAAAGCCTGTTCGGCGTTTGACATGTTTTTACGTAATGCCTGTTGCAGTTTGCCCGATCGTATCTTCTTGTTGGTCTGAGCGATCATAGTCTACCCCATCCCCACCCTAACCCTCCCCTTGAAGGGGAGGGGATACATAATTGACTCTCCCCTTCAAGGGGAGGGGAGGTTCCTCTTGCCTCGAACCCAACCTTAAACTTATGTTTACCCCTTGCGTTTCACCCCTTACGCCTCACGTTCATTTATAACGGCCATGCCCTGATGACAAATACTGCCATCTGCCCTCTTGTCAGAAAGAGATCGGGACAATAGGAGGATAGGCCGCAGCCGGAAGTGATACCCTCTCTCCACAGCCTTTCGATGAAGCCGGAGAAGAGATGATCCGCGGGTACATCTGTGAATGTGGGGGCAGGGGGGGGAAAGGGATTCCAGCCTTTTGCCCTTGAAATGAAGGCAGCCATCTCCCCCCTGGTCACCGGATCATTTGGACAGTATGCCCTTGGTCCGCAACCGGCTGCGATTCCGAGCTCCCACATCCTGTTGATGTAAGGAGCAAAAAAGTCATTTGGGATATCATCGAAGTTAGTATTATAAGGATCGGTGGAAGGGGTTTCTCTCATCGCCCTGATGACAAAGACTGCCATCTGATTTCTCAGGATAGAGTCGTCAGGACAGTAGCGGGGTCCAGGAGCGCATCCACTGGTGATGGTTCTCTCCTGCATTGTCTCTATCCAGCCGAAAAAGGGATGACTGCACTGAGCATCTATAAAAGAGGGAGCCTTCACGCCGATGCTGAACAGGGCAGGGGGTATGGTAATCGTTCCATAGGAAGAGGAGGTCCCGGAGATGGTGAAATTGCCATTCCCTGATGAAGGCGATGTTATATTCCAGGTAACAGTGTTCCTTTGGTTTGGAGCGAGGGACCCGAAGACAACCGGATTCGGGGAGTTCAAAGCCCATCCCGGAGCCACAGGAAGCACAGTAAGACTCAACGAATGGTTGTAAGATGGGATGTCACCCTGGTTCATGATGACCCCATTGATATTGAAAGCTGTGCTGGGACAGACTCTCGGCGGTGTCATCTGGAGAAAGGACAGGTTGAAATTTGCGGGGGTAAAGGACTGTCCCGTTGATAAACCGTAGACCTCGGATGTTGCGCCCTGTATCGTAGGGCTGAACAGACTTACTTTCAGGACGACATCTTCTGTTGCCGTTACAGCAACCTGCTCCACGTTATCAATAGGGCTAACGCTCGAACCTAATAGAACATTATCGCTTTCTCTCCATAAGGAGAGATCCAGATCGGTTAATAGATGCGAGACGGCAGGGGGATTTGCGCCGTTATACAAAACTCTTCTGTTCCAGACAAGGGTCGCTTTTTCTCCGGGGAAGAGTCTCCCTCTATATAGTTTGAATCTATTCGTTGCTGTCAGGGAGTCGGAAAAGGTGTTATTTCTCTGTAAATAGGCCTGATCTAAATTAATGTATCCCCATCCGTATGCGCTGTTCCACTGTGAACCCGAAACCTGGCCTTGAGCAGTCCAGGCGTCCGCCGTATTAATAAGGAGGGCTTTCTGTCTCAATGAACTCGAAACATCGGCTGCCTGGTCATGGTTTTGGAGCAAGGCAAAAGCGCCGGCCACATGGGGAGCGGCCATGCTCGTTCCTGATTTATTGACAAAATCGGTATTTGTCTCCCAGATGTGGTTAGGGGCGGAAATAGCATCTCCCGGAGCTGATATATCCGGTTTTTTTCTTCCGGAGGCTGTAGGACCTCTTGTGCTATAACTCGCAATTCTGTCGTCTATCCTTGAGGCTGTATTCTGATCGTCCATGGCGGCAACGGTCAGGACATTGTAAGCAATGGCCGGGTCGCTGAATTGTATATTCGAAGGACCGCTGTTACTTGCTGAAATGGCGACCGGATTTCCTTTGGCAGAGACAACGGCATCCCAGAATCTTGCTCCATCTGAATCATCATTCGGGGTGTCTCCTCCATAGCTGAGATTGTAGGCATCGGGATTATCATCGAGCTGGGATTCTGCCCAGTCCACGGCAGCCATCTTATCCGACCAATACATGGAAGCGAGACCAGAGTTGTTAAGCCACCCCGCTTTCAGATTGAAGGTTATATCAAGACCTCTTCCCACACCCTGGCATCCCGGACAATCTGCCGACCCCTGACTCATGACAATGCCGCCTACATGGGTCCCATGCCCCTGCAGATCGTCTGTGGAGGCTGGATTGTCTCGGTATTCGAGATCAGACTGTCCTGTAGCATGGGAGGTATGGCTCACAATAGTTTTTCCAAAGAAGGCAGGATGAGACGAATCCATGCCGGAGTCGATGATTCCTACGTCAAAGGTCCCTCCTGTAAACCCGTTACTCCACCATGTATTACCGCCGATGACCGGCACGGAGATGTTGAGATTGGCCTCCATTCTCATATCTTCGGAAACTCTTGCCACATCGGGGAGGCCCGCTATCTCCTCAATGATTCCTGCGGGCACAACGCCGGAAAGCGCATTGATCAGCGAATACCTGTAATTGATCTTTCCCCCGCGGCTTCCGACACGAAAGGAAACGAATTCCTGCTCGGGATCTGTTCTTGTTTTAGTTAGCCGGGAGGCCTCGGAACTTATCTGGCCCCTCAGGGAGTCGGCCTCCGCGAGGTCTCTCACGAACCCTCTCCTCGCCCTATGTTTTTCTTTGACCTCTTCTAAGATAGAACCATAGGGCTGGTTCTTCAAGGTGATGATGATGGGTATTTTTTCGACAGCCGCAATCTCCGTCAATCTCTTTTTCAATGAAGGCTCTATTTTTGTCGCTTCAACCTTAGCCCTGGCCGCTTTTCCGAACCCGTCTTCATCATAGATACGACCCTCAGGATCGATGAACTCCACGGAGACCGCTTCTCCGTCCACGATCTTTTTATTGACCGTCCAGAATTCGTCTTCCACCTGAATCCTTCCGGTAATGATCGTTTCCCGGGCGAGGGCGGGGTTTAAGAAAATTAAAAACAGTGATTGGAGAAGGAGAAAGAAGATTGCCGGCCTTTTCATTCCCGATCCTTTCTTATCTAAATTGTGCGATTCCATTTTTGAAATGTAGCCGCACCCTTTACATAACTCCCCTCCTTTCCCTCCTAACTTTAAGGGGTAACCCCCCTCTATTCCCCCCTTACACTAAGGGGGGAATAGAGGGGGGGTTAAGAAGGGGGAGCAACTTCATTAAAGTTGGAAGAACCTTTAAATTTAAACTAAATTATATCACCTGCTTGTCTTAATTTCAATGAAAGAGCGGAGCCCAAATCCCGATTTAGAAATTTTTAAAATAGTTCCCTCCCCCTAGCTCCCCTCCCCTGCCTTCGCCGAAGCGGCTTCGCGCAGGCAGGCACAAGGGGTATAAGCGCTAACCTAAGAAGAGGGGAGGTTTAAGAGAAAATCCCAATAGGGATATTCGATAATAGACCGGCGATTTATCGCCGGTGATGGGAATAAAAAAAGAAGTCCCATGGGGACGAATGAAAAAGGGGGGCGATGAATCGCTGGGCTATTGTCATGCAAGTCCCTCCGGGGCTTCAGGTTAATTAAGTTAGCGCTTATGCCCGCAAGGGGAGGGGGATTTACCTGGGAAACAATTTTCTATCTCTGTTTTAGGGCGGAGGTATTGACGTGTGGGAGGAAAGGGCTACTTCTTACCGATGAAGACAAGGAGCTTTATACTCAGCGGTTCCCGTCCGGAGTTTCGGACCCGGAAATAGCGGTTATGCAAAGCAACCTCTCCAATGAGGATCTCTTTTCGCTCAGGGCCATGAAAGGCGATTGGGTGCGCATCGTGCCAGGGGTTCTCGGAGAGCTCCCAGTTGTAAAAGGGAAGGGCCTCCACCATCAGGCTGCCCGCAGTGAGCGTATCAACGACCAGAGAAACTGTTCTGTATCCTGACATATCGACTCGCATCGTCCTTTCGTCCGGCGCAAGGGACGGATGAGGATAGGCGGGATATCCGGCCTTTTCATAGAACCGGCTGCTATCGAGCATCAGAACCTTTGCCACATAGGGAGTTACCATCTCCGCATAGGGAGAGGGCTTCCTCAACCTGTAAACCTTAAATCTGTCGTAAGCAACAGCCGCATTGTTTATATGACTTGCGATTGGAACGAACCAGAAGAAGGTCCCATCATAGGTCAGTGAGGAGACACCACGCGCCCCCAGAGGAATCTCCGCGAAGGTGGCTCCTTCATTGTTGCTGACGTAGAGATAGCCTCCTGAATCGGCGCGCACCGAGTCACCCACGTATCCGAAGCTGCTGCTGCCGCCGACCAAGAGGCCGTCCGGTGTAGCCAGCAATGAGCGAAACAGAAAGTAATCGTGTCTGGTTTTTCCGAAGACATACTCGAAGTCACGGTGATCGAGACTCTCCTGGTTGTCCTGGACCTTGATAACGCCGCCTGCCAGGGATTCGTTGCCAATATAGACATGTTTTCCATTGCCTGTGAGAGCCACCAGACGATAACCCGGAGTCTCAGGGAAGACCCAGATGGGATCGCCTAAGCTTCCATCCTCCTCGACCGTATCGAAGCAGAGCGCTCCGCTTCGAATTCCCGATGGGTCGTCGCCGCCGGTCACCCAGAGCCTTGCCTTGCGCTCATTGCAAACGCTTCGGGGCAGGTAGACCTCGTGGACATGCTCTGCAAAATAGTCTGCCATGGGCTGTTTGTGCCAGCTCAGACCATCATCGAGGCTGTAATAGAAATGGGCATCCCTGTTGCCATAGATCCCGAAAACCACCATCTTTTGACGTTTGGCTCCGATGTATCCCGCTGACATATTGCTGCACTGCGATGTCATCCAGGCAGGGCTTGCGGCCACGGTTCGATTGAAGCTTTTACTCCCCCGGGTTTTTCTCCAGACCACTCCAACTTCGTCATTCCCTTCGCCGGACTTATTCAACTGAGAGGCGTCTCTCCTGTCCCGGCCCACAAAAATAACCGTTCCGTCCATGCTTTCCGCCACCAGATCGATCGATTGTTTGCCGGCGCCGATCAGCTCCCTCCCGAAGTAGTTGATCTCCCGGACTTCCCGGAGCGTTTTCAGTCTATCTTCCGAAGCAAAGACATAGGCATTTCCATAAATTAAATAAAGACGATGATCCGATTCGGCGAAATAGACTCCATTGATGCGGCGGATATCAGGATCGGGAGGCAGCTCAGCGCTCAGGTATTTTGGATTTAGCGAGGCGATCTTTTTGTAAAGGTCGATGGCTTGAAGTTCCATAGGAAATCAACTTAAAATTTTAAGCACCAAACCCAAAATTATTCATTCGGGTTTTGAACTGCAACCTCCCCTTATGTTAAGGGGAGGCGTGGAGGGGTTACTTTCGGCCCCAGTTCAAACAAGACGCCTTCCATATTAATCAACACCTCATGGTCCCAAAACCGCCTTACCTCAATTCCATGTGCCATCAGATATTCTGAACGACTTTTATCATATTCATGGTTCTCAAACTGGTTGTGCTGCCCACCGTCCAATTCCACTCCAAGTTTCATAGTCGGACAATAAAAGTCCAAAATATAATGCCCGATGCTGTATTGTCGAAAAAATTTCATTCCATGAAATTGCTTATTTCGCAGATGTGCCCAGAGGGCCTTCTCCGCCTCAGTCTGATTACGCCTCAACTCCCGTCGATGTTGTTTTAATGTTGGGTCATTCCGAAGAAAATTCATAACTCCCATAACCCCCCTGCATCCCCCCTTAATTTAAGGGGGGGAATTTACAGGTCAAGACGACGCCTCAAGAGTAAGGGTTAAGGTTGCCACACGGGATTCTGCCTGTTGCAACTCCGAGTCAAGGATCAACTGTTTTTCCTGCACGGAGCGGAGGACCATCCGGTGTTTAAAATCCGATTCGGCGTTCACCGGGCGAAAGTAGCGGATGGTTGCGCCGGAGGGCCGGACCTCAGGCCCGAAGAGCTGTTGAGCTGCACGGATCGGGATGGCCACACTTAAAAGACCATAGGGATGGAGGCGCCGCCCAAGAACCTCTCTATTCCCGGCAATGGGATTTCCTAAAAGTTTGAGCAAGTCCGCTGGCACAAGCCACTCCCAGAAGTCGCCTTCAGACGCCTGATTGGGATTGTTTACAGACTTCGATAGAAGTTGGGTCGGCCTGAGGCGGAAAATATCAGGGGAGGAAGATTCCGGAAACTCGCGGTAGCGGGTTGTCCCTGTCTCCGTCTCCTCAATAAAGCCACCCGATCTTTCGTCTGTTTCGGACAATGGGGAGACTCTGACCTCCGGTTCATGACTTGATGGGTTTTCCTGCGGTTGCACCAAAGGTGTTTCAGATGCTAAGGAGAGCCGGATAGGGACGGGTCTCGGAGGGTTTCCGGAAACAGATACGAAAACCTCAGAGCCCTCGAAGATCAGGTCCTTCCGCTCCCTGCTCAGGGTTCGATACTCCACGGTGGCCGAGGTGCGGCCCACACGAAGGAGCCGGGTGGCGGCCAGCAGATTTTCTTCCGGCTGCCATCGCCTCTTCCATCGGAATGATTTTGTGATGCCGCTAAAGGCATTAAGACCCGGACAGCTCACAGGCTCCAGCACCGCATAGGCTGCCACCGCTGCCACAGCGATAGGAAGAGTCCATTCGGAAGCATAACCCTCGCACCAGGCGCGTCCCTGAGGATCTTTCAGCGAAAAAAAATGAAGGACCTCCGGCGATAGCTCTGCCTCAGCCCAGTCTCCAACGGAGATTCGGAAGGGGTCTGCTCTCCGCACTGAGAGTATACGGGCCCTGGGAACTCTGAGGGAAGGGCCAAAAGAGTCAGCTTCCCTCACCGGGATTCTTTTTGATGGAGGGACCAATAGGATCTCCGGTTTCTAATACAAACGCATTCAGTTAAATTGTTGGCCTTCATTATTCTCCCCCTCCCCCTCACCCCCTCCCATCGAGAGACTGTGTCGTAATGTCATTCTGAGGCGGAAGCCGAAGAATCTATATAATCGTTTCAGTTGAAATCATTAGATTCTTCACTTCGTTCAGAATGACAAACATAGCATCCTCCCCATTACGACACAGTCTCCGAGGGAGGGGGAATTAAAATTCCCCTCTCCCCTTGCGGGAGAGGGATAGGGTGAGGGGGAAACGATCTTCTCATCACCCCCACCTTCATCCTCCCCCATCAAGGGGGAGGAGATTTTTGAGTAATTGGATACCTCGCAGCTCTGCTGCGGGGTATTTTATTTAGATAAAATCTTATCCGAATAGATCTCCAGGCCGGCTTCCTGGGAAGCCTGTTTTAAAAATTCTTCCAGTTTCGATTTTGTCAATTCGTCAGTAAGCTGCTTCCCGATGGAATCCTTCACCTCCTCGAAAAGCCTTGTCCTTGCCTCCCGGCGATCTTCGACCGAGATGACGTGGTATCCGAAATCCGTCTCCACAATACCACTGATCTGTCCCGGTTTCAATGAAAAAGCGGCCTCTTCAAAGGGCTTTGGCATTCTTCCTCTCGCAAAATAGCCGAGGTCTCCTCCTTTCTTGGCGGAGTCGGGATCTTCGGAGTTCTTCTCCGCCAGTCTTTCAAAGGATTCGCCTCTCTTCAACCACTCGATCATGGCCTCTGCCTTCTCTCTCCCCTTCTTTCTCGCTTCTCCGGTTGTCCCGAAGGGGACTTTGATCAGGATGTGCCTGGCTTTCACCTGTTCGGGAATAAAAAATTTCTGCTCATTGGCTTTGTAATACTGTTTGACGTCTTCCTCGCTTACGGCGATGCGGCTTAAAACAACGTCCATCAGATAGGAACTCGAGAGAAAGTCATCCACCAGGTATTGCAGTTGATCCTTGATGGAAGGCTTCTTATCGAAATCAGCCTTCCTTGCCGCGCGGGCGATGATCTTCTGATCCATGATCCGTTTGATCAAGGCAATCTTCTGCTGGGGGTTCTCCTCCAGCATCTTCTTCAGGGTCGGCGGAGAATAGCTGATGAGTCTCTCCAGGTCGGATTTCCTGAAGAGAATCTCCCCTGCTTTTGCAAGGACAGGGTCCTCGTCGGCGGCAAAGGATAAGCTCATCCACACGCATAAACACATAAAAACCAATAGCGCCGATTTTGAACGCATTGTTCCACCTCCTAAACAAGAAGTTCTTCCGGGTTTTTTATGGGTCCTGTCTTTATCCCTTCCCTTTACTAAAAGGTCTTTCTTTATCCCTCCCCTTTGCTAAAGGGGAGGTGAGGAGGGGTTATGGGTTCCCTTCATCGTCGGACAGTACAAGTCTAAAATATAACTCCCCTAACCCCCCTTAATTTAAGGGGGGAATAGAGAGGGGTTACAAGAGGGGGATATACCCACACAAAAGCCGGAAGAACCAAAAAAGAAGGAGCACGGTTCGGAAACCGTGCTCCATACTTTATCAATCCCACTCTAACTCCTGGCTCGATTACAAACCAAGAGCCCTTGCAATGAATGCGGCCATCTGGGCGCGGGTAACAGGCTGATCGGGGCAGTATTGGCCAACTGCACAGCCAGTGGTGATTCCTGAAGCGGCCAGGGCTTCAACAAACTGGAAGAAGGCGTGGCCCAAAGGCACGTCACCGAATGTTGCAGCAAGAGGCGCAGGACTGATCTGACGTGTCCACTCGGCACGGACTTTCTGAAGAGTTTGAGTAGGGCCGGTGGCGTCGAAACGGACTCTTACGATGTAGGTGCAATCACGATTATTTATTGTAATACTTGGAATAAATGTAATAACAGCGCTCTGGTTTCCTGTTGCGCCGGTTGTAGCAGGATCTAATGATCCAATAGTGGTAAGCGTGGTTGGCCCGGGGCCAAAAGAAGGAAGACAGACTTCAAACACAAACAGGGCCATATCGTTAACTGCATCAACATCGTTCATCCAGTGTCGGATGAAATCGAGACTTGCTCCATCCGGCAAGTCCAACGGTGCATCAGCAAAGTTTTCTGCACCATCGCGGCTTAGATTCGTGCAACAGCCCACCCCTCCACCAGTGTATTGCCAAGGTGCGGCGGCAGTGTTTTGGCGACCGATGAACGATTTGGGTGCAAGGGCAGTAAAATTACTGTTTGTGCCAAAATCGTTAGATTCAATCTTATTATTAGACATTGTCCCCGCATTCACATTCCTATAAACATTAGTTGCATTCGGCGGGAATCCCATCGATTCCAAAACAGCAGGGTCGGTAATTAAAACTTTTTGAATGTCGGACACCTGTGCGGTTGCTGAAAATGCATACAGACAGATCAAGCAAACAAGACCCAGAAAAAATAAGACTTTAATTTTCATTGTAAACTCCTTTCCTTCAGTGAGATTAGACATCTTTCAGTAAAATAGAGAAACATCCCATTTTGATAATGTTTTTGTTAAACTCCATTTTCCTTCCTTTCTAAAAAATAAATTGTTTTTCACCTCCCTTTGTCTAATATTTGAATTGTGCGGAAAATTGTATTAATGGCTCAAGCATGTTGCTTAACACTACCACACATTTATCATAATGGAAATCGTTTGTCAAAGGCGAAAATAGACCCAAATGTAATCCCTCAGTTACGGGTTCAAATAATATAAATATACCTTTATACCCCTCTTTGGCAAAGAGGGGTGGCCTGCCTGCGCGAAGCCGCTTCGGCGAAGGCAGGGGGGAGATTTTCCAAATATATTTTTAAAATCCCCCTTTATCCCCCTTTTCCAAAGGGGGATAAAAACCCGTAACTGAGGGATTACACCCAAATCCCGACATAGAAATTTACCGACCACCGTTTTATCCCTCCCCTTTGCTAAAGGGGAGGTGAGGAGGGGTTATGGGTTCCCTTCATCGTCGGACAGTACAAGTCTAAAATATAACTCCCCTAACCCCCCTTAATTTAAGGGGGGAATAGAGAGGGGTTACAAGAGGGGGATATACCCACACAAAAGCCGGAAGAACCAAAAAAGAAGGAGCACGGTTCGGAAACCGTGCTCCATACTTTATCAATCCCACTCTAACTCCTGGCTCGATTACAAACCAAGAGCCCTTGCAATGAATGCGGCCATCTGGGCGCGGGTAACAGGCTGATCGGGGCAGTATTGGCCAACTGCACAGCCAGTGGTGATTCCTGAAGCGGCCAGGGCTTCAACAAACTGGAAGAAGGCGTGGCCCAAAGGCACGTCACCGAATGTTGCAGCAAGAGGCGCAGGACTGATCTGACGTGTCCACTCGGCACGGACTTTCTGAAGAGTTTGAGTAGGGCCGGTGGCGTCGAAACGGACTCTTACGATGTAGGTGCAATCACGATTATTTATTGTAATACTTGGAATAAATGTAATAACAGCGCTCTGGTTTCCTGTTGCGCCGGTTGTAGCAGGATCTAATGATCCAATAGTGGTAAGCGTGGTTGGCCCGGGGCCAAAAGAAGGAAGACAGACTTCAAACACAAACAGGGCCATATCGTTAACTGCATCAACATCGTTCATCCAGTGTCGGATGAAATCGAGACTTGCTCCATCCGGCAAGTCCAACGGTGCATCAGCAAAGTTTTCTGCACCATCGCGGCTTAGATTCGTGCAACAGCCCACCCCTCCACCAGTGTATTGCCAAGGTGCGGCGGCAGTGTTTTGGCGACCGATGAACGATTTGGGTGCAAGGGCAGTAAAATTACTGTTTGTGCCAAAATCGTTAGATTCAATCTTATTATTAGACATTGTCCCCGCATTCACATTCCTATAAACATTAGTTGCATTCGGCGGGAATCCCATCGATTCCAAAACAGCAGGGTCGGTAATTAAAACTTTTTGAATGTCGGACACCTGTGCGGTTGCTGAAAATGCATACAGACAGATCAAGCAAACAAGACCCAGAAAAAATAAGACTTTAATTTTCATTGTAAACTCCTTTCCTTCAGTGAGATTAGACATCTTTCAGTAAAATAGAGAAACATCCCATTTTGATAATGTTTTTGTTAAACTCCATTTTCCTTCCTTTCTAAAAAATAAATTGTTTTTCACCTCCCTTTGTCTAATATTTGAATTGTGCGGAAAATTGTATTAATGGCTCAAGCATGTTGCTTAACACTACCACACATTTATCATAATGGAAATCGTTTGTCAAAG
>Ga0154725_1082_pt1 | contig 24883 bp, 21 predicted proteins | sample Rifle2008BG16ft_FD_105733 | JGI IMG/M metagenome (GOLD analysis project Ga0154725, IMG submission 105733) | Deltaproteobacteria bacterium RBG_16_49_23 | reverse complement strand
CTTCTTTACTTTTCTTCCTGAACCTCCAGACGACCATGATCTACACTCATGTGGCCTCAAGGAATGTTCTGGAGGTGAGAAGTCCTCTGGATAAGTAATTCTTTAAGAGATGTTTCACGTGAAACATATCCGATAAATGGAAAAAACTAATTATTTGCCGATGCAGAATTGGTCGAAGATGCGGTTGATTACTTCTTCGGTAGTCGTTTCGCCCACCATCTCTCCCAGTCCGTCAAGCGCCGAGCGAATTTCAAAGGCAATAAATTCGAGAGAGGCCCCCTCTTCCAGTCCCATCAATGCATCCGAAAGATTTTTTCTTGTCTGCGAAAGGACTGTTTTGTGACGGATATTGGCTACAATCAGATGCTCAGGAGACACCCTTAGATCTCGATGAACCAGAGAGGAATAGATCGCTTGTTTCAGCTCTTCAATCCCTTCGCTTTTAAGGGCTGAAATCGGAACAATGGAATGATCCGGAAACTTTTTTTTCATCGCCTCTGAAGAAATCTTCTGGGAAAGGTCTTTTTTATTAAAAACCACCACCTTCTTCTTTGCATCTATTTCCCGAAATATTTCTTCATCATCTTCATCCAGTTCCCTGCTTCCGTCGATCATCAAAAGGACGAGGTCGGCGTCTGCTACTCTTTCCTTCGCCCTCCTCACCCCTTCCTGCTCAATCGAATCCTTAGCCTTTCTCAACCCGGCCGTATCCATCAGGCGTACAGGAATGCCATGGATATTTAAAACCTCCTCAATCACATCCCTCGTTGTCCCGGGAATCGGGGTGACGATCGCCCTCTCCTGCTTTAACAGCACATTGAGAAGACTCGACTTTCCCACATTTGTCTTTCCGGTAATCGCACAGGAGACCCCTTCCCTGAATACCCTGCCCTCTTCATAGGTGGAAATCCATTCCTCTAATTTTTGAACCTTATTGAGGAGATCCTGTTTCATTTCAGCCTGAGGAATGGCCTCGATCTCCTCCTCCGGAAAATCGATATGCGCTTCTATCAGGGCCAGATGTTCAACGAGCTTCTCTCTGACGGAGGCCATTTCTTTATAAAGGAGTCCCCTCAACTGTTGACCGGCAATCTCAAGGCTCTCCCTGGTCTTGGCCTTGATCAGATCGATCACGGCTTCAGCCTGAGTGAGATCGATTCTGCCGTTGAGAAATGCCCTTTTTGTGAACTCACCCGGCTGGGCCATCCTGGCTCCCAGCGCCAGCGTTAGCTCCAGCGCCCTCTGGAGGACGAAGTAACCCCCATGACAATGAATCTCAACCATATCCTCTCTTGTATAGGTCTTCGGGGCGTTCATCAGGACAATGAGGACTTCATCGACTGGGTTGCCGCTTTGGGGATCGATAAGATCCCCATGATGAAAGTGATGTGAAATAAAGGAGAACGGGGCTTTTTTCGGTTTGAATAGCTTCTGGGCGATCGATTCGGAAAGGGGGCCGCTCATACGGACGATGCCGATGCCACTCTCCCCGAAAGGGGTTGAAATTGCTGCAATCGTTTCTTCTGCTCTGGGAATGATAATCTCGGAAGAAGCCTTCATGACGGAGCGTTATCCACGTCTGCGTGCCCTGCCTCCGCCGGAGCGGCTTCGCGCAGGCAGGCGAAACTCTTGTCCGAAACGTTTTAGCCAAGAAAGGCACTCTGGCGTGCAGGCACGAACAATGAAAATCCCCCTCAGTCCCCCTTTTACAAAGGGGGATAATTACCCCCCCCTGCCTTCGCCGGAGCGCTTTGTCCAGGTAGGCCTTGGCAAAAGGAGAAGCCGCCGTCCATAGCCAGACTTTGGCGCCGGACGGTTTGGATGGATTTAAAGAATTTATTTTTGAGACAATTTGGGGTAATCTGGCTCAGTGGGTCTGACTCTTTGGGAGTATCCTGATTCTCTTCATCTCCCCTTCCCCAAGGCTTTCCGTTTCCAGGTTTGGGTCTTCCTTTAGAGCCAAATGAATGATTCTACGGTCATGGGAATTGAATGGACCGATCGTAAGAGGTTTTTCAGCCCTTTTTACATTCTCTCCCAGACGGGCAGCCATCTTCGTCAATGAATCTGCCCTCTTTTCTTTATAGCCGTTTACATCGACGTAGACCCTTACCCCTTCCTTGAGCTGTTTATTGACCATCCGGTTGAAAAGAAATTGAAGGGATTCAAGCGTCCGGCCATGTTTTCCAATCAGGATCCCTTCCTTATCCCCTGCGATTTCAAAATAGAGATCCTCTCCTTTTAGGAGGGCCTTTACCTCTGCCTTCAACCCCATGCTTTCCAGCAGTCCCACCATCAGTCGCCTGGCTATCTCAATATCCTCTTCCTTCAATGCGTCAACCTCATCTCTTTTTGTTCATGTAGTACTGATGCGCAATCGATAAGATATTGGTGACCATCCAGTATAAGACCAGACCGGAGGGGAAATTGAGAAAGAGAAAAGTGAACATAATCGGCATCAGCATAAAAATCTTGGCCTGGGCCGGATCGGCGGCCGTTGGGGTCATCTTCTGTTGAAGAACCATGGTCGCGCCCATGATGATGGGCGTGATATAGATGGGATCTTTTGCGGAGAGATCCATAATCCATAAGATGAAAGGGGCATGCCTCATCTCAATCGAATTCTGGAGGGCATTGTAGAGGGCGATGAAGACCGGGATCTGAATCACCATGGGGAGGCAACCGCTCATCGGGTTGATCTTCCTCCTCTTGTAGAGGAGCATCAGCTCCTGCTGAACCCTTGCCTTATCATTCTTGAACTGCTCCTTGAGCCGGTTCATCTCCGGCTGGACCTTCTGCATCTCCTTCATCGATTTCATACTAATCTGTGTCAATGGAAGAAAGATGATTTTAATCAAAATGCTGAGGATGATGATGTCGATCCCGAAATTTTTCGTGACGGTGTTTGTCAGTTTGAGGAACCAGAGGAGGGGTTTTGCAACAATCGTAAAGAAGCCGAAGTCGATCAAACCTTCTGCCCCTACGCCCAGCTCTTTCAGGGGTTCCGTTACTTTTGGCCCAAGATAGACCTGGTAGGCCTTCCGGACAGCCTCCCCGGGTCGCAAGGAGAGGGGAGGGGAAGCCAGGTTCGCTTTTATAATATTCCTGTCATCCCCTTTAACACTAAATAAAAGACTCTTTTCTGAAGAGGGGGGAACAAGAAGCGCTGTGAAATACTCTCCCTCAAAGGCATACCATCCAATAGCGCCCTGATCCGAGAATTCGAAGGGGTCGACCTTCTTCTTGGCTGACCCACAGCCCGGTGTGCAACCCGAAGCGCTTGTTCCGCCGAGGTCCCTTCTCTCGACTTTCTGATTCTTAAAAAAGGCATATTTCAATCCGAAATCCTTATTTCCATCGTCGGAAAACTTCTCCAACTCCATCCTTCCTACCCATTCCAGCCCTAATTGGGTAGTGATCTCCTTCGGGGAAGGGTTCTGGACCTCAACTTCGAGATCAAGAATATTATTTCCAGAATTAAATTTATATTTCTTTAATAATTTCAGGCTATTATAAAGAGTTTTTGTAAAGATGACCTCTCCTTTTTCTCCTTCCTTGAGAAGTTGGAGTTTCTCCTTATCCACCTCCCATCCTCCGCTATCAGGGGAGGGCTGAAAGATCAGCCCCAGGGGCAGTCCTTCTTCTTCCTTCGTATTCACAAGATCGAGAAGTTCCGGTTTCTTCGGCTCCGATACTTTACCGCCGAGGAGGTTCTGAATGAACTGGGTCAGTTTGATTGTGAAAGAAGATTCTTCCACTCTGTCCTCATACTTTTTAAGCTTAAAATGATTCAACCTCGCGTCTTCATTGGTGAAAATGGCAATGTAGTTTTTCGTTTCGACAGAAGTCTCTTTCTTAATAACTATTTGGGGCTTATGGACAGTCCTATCTTCTTTTAAGGGCTTAACCCCTATCTTCTCCGCAGGGATAACTTCCTCCTTTTTTACCTCTTTTTTAGGCTGGTCTGGAGGGGGTTGTGGAAAGAACTTGGACTGGATGGTACTCCAAAAGAAAATAACTAAAAATGTCAATAAAATCGCTAATAAAGCCCTTTTATCCATCATTGTTTTTACTAATCTTCCTTCCTATAGATTTTTGTTGATTTCGGGAACCGGATCATATCCGCCGGGGGTGAATGGATGACATCTGATGAGTCTCTTAATGGAAAGCTTGATTCCCCCGGTCACCCCGAAACGTTCAATCGACTCTAAGGCATAGGAGGAGCAGGAGGGAAAAAACCGGCAGCAGGGTCCGAAGAAGAGAGAGAGGGTGTGTTTATAAATATGGATCAGCGTAGTAACCGCTCCCATTAGAACCTGATGAACTAATTTCTCTTTCATATCAAAACCCGTTTTAATTCCTCTTCCGCCTCCCCGTATCGATTCAGAACGATCCCCTTTTTGATAAGGATGATCATATCGAAGGATCCTTTGACCTGATGTTTGTGAAGGCGAAAGAACTCCCGGAGATACCGTTTCATTCTGTTACGGAGGCTCGCCGGGCCGATCTCCTTTTTGGCCACAATCCCCAATCGATGATATCCTCTCTCGTTCTCCCGGAGAAAGAGAATGAAATTCTTTGTGGTGAGCCTCCTGCCTGACTTCATTACCCTTTTGAAATCCTGGGGAAGGGCGATCCTCTCCTTTTTAGTGAACCTGAACGACCCTCTCACTAAACGGTTAGCCTTTTCCTCCCTTTGGCTCTTCTGCGCTTGAGGACATTCCGGCCACTCCGGGTGGACATCCTCTCCAGAAAACCATGGGTTCTCTTCCGTCTGATATTGCTTGGCTGGTAGGTTCTCTTCATCGAATCCCTCTTTTTTGAGCGTCTTATTTTTTGAAATAATTAAACTTTTTGAATAAACCATATTTCTTTTCAATTGTCAAGACCACCTCGAAATTCTGTTGACAGATGAGCATCAATTATATTAAGTTTTTCAATAAAATGCGTTCATTATTTCAGAGGCGCCCGTGAATGAATATCAGATAGCCATCCCCGTCAATATCGAAGATGAGATGAAGAAGTCCTATATGGACTATGCGATGAGCGTCATCATCGGCCGGGCCCTTCCGGATGTGAGAGACGGTCTCAAGCCCGTCCACCGTCGGATCCTCTACTCGATGAACGAATTGAGTAACGACTGGGACAAGCCTTATAAAAAGTCGGCCAGGATCGTCGGCGATGTGATCGGAAAATATCATCCCCATGGAGACATGGCTGTCTATGATTCCATCGTCAGGATGGCGCAGGACTTCTCGCTCCGTTATCCCCTGATCGATGGCCAGGGAAACTTCGGCTCGGTTGACGGCGACCCTCCGGCAGCCATGCGGTACACTGAAATCCGCATGTCCAAACTTGCGGGCGAACTGTTGGCCGACATCGACAAGGAGACCGTCGATTTTGTTCCAAACTATGATGAATCCCTTGTCGAACCTCTCGTCCTTCCTGCCAAGTTCCCCAATCTGATTGTCAACGGCTCTTCGGGAATCGCTGTGGGAATGGCCACCAACATTCCTCCCCACAATCTGATCGAAACGATTAACGGACTGATCGCTCTTATCGACAATCCGGAGATCTCCATCGGGGAGTTGATGTCCTACATCCCCGGCCCCGATTTTCCCACGGGGGGGTTCATCTATGGAAGGGATGGCATCAAGGCGGCCTACGAGACAGGGAAGGGCATCATCCAGCTCCGGGCCAGGGCCATCATCGAGAGAGACAGGAAGGGGGAGAAGGAGAGCATCGTCATCACGGAACTTCCCTATCAAACGAATAAGGCGAAACTGATCGAGAGGGTCGCGGAACTGGCCCAGGAGAAGGTGATCGAAGGAATCTCCAGTGTCCGGGACGAATCGGACCGCGAAGGCATGAGGGTGGTCATCGAACTGAAACGCAACGAGGTCCCGGAGGTCATTCTCAACCAGCTCTATAAGAATACCCAGATGCAGACCTCCTTCGGCATCATCCTCCTGGCCATCCATCAGAATCAGCCAAAGCTCCTTCCTCTCAAAGAGATGCTTTTTCTCTTCCTTCAGCACCGGAGAGAGGTGGTGACCCGGAGGTCGCTCTTCGAATTGAAGAAGGCGGAGGCGAGGGCCCATATCCTTGAAGGTCTCAAAAAGGCAATCGACCAGATCGATGCCGTCATCGCCACGATCAAGGCCTCCAAAACTCCCAAGGAAGCCAAGGAGCGGTTGATGGACCGGTTCGAGCTGTCCGAAGAGCAGGCCCATGCCATCCTCGACATGAGGCTCCAGCGCCTCACCAATCTGGAACAACGGAAAATCGTCGAAGAGTATGAGGAGACGATCAAACTGATCAACCGCCTCAAGGACATTCTTGCCAGTGAGCGGCTGATTCTCAATGTGATCAAGGAGGAGCTCATCTCCATCAGGGATGCCTATGGAGACGAAAGACATACCGAAATCGTGGAGATCGCTCCGGAGATCAAGATTGAAGACCTCATCGCTGAAGAGGATATGGTCGTCACGATCACCCATACGGGGTACATCAAGAGAAACCCCATCAGTCTCTACCGGAGCCAGCATCGCGGTGGAAAAGGGAAGATGGGGATCAATGTCAAAGAGGAGGATTTTGTCGAAGACCTCTTCATCGCATCCACCCATGACTACCTTCTCTTCTTCACCGATGCCGGAAAGATCTACTGGAAGAAGGTCCACGAGGTCCCGCAGGCCGGACGCATCACCCGGGGAAAAGCCATCATCAACCTCCTCAATCTCGGTCCTGAGGAGAAGGTGACCGCCATTCTCTCCCTCAAAGATTTTTCACCGGGGAAGTTCATCATCTTCATCACGAAAAAGGGGACGATCAAGAAAACCGCGCTCGAGGCCTACAGCAATCCCAGGGCAGGAGGGATCATCGCTCTCGGCCTCGATGAAGGGGATGAACTCATTTCGACCAAATTGACCGACGGCGAGCGTTTCCTCTTCATCGGGACGAAGATGGGGAAGGCCATCCATTTCCCTGAAAATCAGATCAGGGAGATGGGTCGAACAGCACGGGGCATCAGGGGGGTCCGTCTCTCCAAGGGGGATGAGGTCGTGGGCATGGAGGTCGTCCTTCCACACACCCCCCTGTTGACGGTCGCCGAACACGGCTACGGGAAGAGGTCGCAGGCCTCGGAATACCGAATCCAGAAGAGGGGGGGATCAGGCATCTTTACCGTGAAGAGGACGAAGAAGACAGGAGATGTGGTGGGCGTGAAGTCCATCACGGACGAGGACGAATTGATGATCATCTCCAATAAGGGAAAGATCATCCGTTTGAGAGCCGCCGATATCCCCGTCCAGGGAAGAAGCACCCAGGGCGTGAGGCTGATCACCCTCGAAGAAGGGGAACGGGTTGTGGCTGTGGCCAAGCTGGCTGAGAAGGAGTAAGTGACTCATTAACCGAGGGGGTTACCTTCGGTCAAAAAAAACACTTGAATTTTTTTTAAAATGGGGTTATGTTTATAGTTGATTGACAAAAACAGTTTAATCCTCAAATCATTTCCCCTCAATCTCTTTTAATTTCATTTATCCACAATTGTGGAAACATTGTGAAAAGAGTTTGATAACCTATTAAAAATGAATATGTTTTTCTTTTTTGGTCTGGTCTGTCCATTCCATAAATTATCTCCTTGTCATATCTGTTGCGTTCAGGATCGAGTCCATGGAAGACCTGTGGTCTAAGGTGACCGATTCTCTAAAGGAGAGGATCGGCCCGCAGAATTTCGATATCTGGATCAAGCCCATTCAATTCCTCTCGATCGATGGCGAAAAGGTTGAGATGGAAGTGCCGAATCGTTTCTTCCGGGAGTGGATCAATGAACATTATTTGAGCCATATCAAAGAGGTCTTCTCGTATCTGACCCAGAAGTCCTTTCATTTACAATTCAAAATTAAAAATGACTCCGCGCCCCGCGGGGGAGAGGGGAAGGGCTCCACGCCTTCTTCTCAGGAAAACCATGTCCAGCAGGCGCTTCATACCCTCAAGCCTCCATTCAATCCGAAATATACCTTTGAGAATTTTGTGGTGGGGGCGAGCAATCAGTTTGCCAGCGCCGCCTGCGTGGCGGTCGCCAATGCGCCTGCCAAGAATTACAATCCTCTCTTCATTTACGGAGGCGTGGGTTTGGGAAAGACCCATCTCCTCCATGCCATCGGCAACCATCTCTTCCAGCATCGCATCATTCCCGATGTGAAGAAGATCTGCTATACCTCGGCAGAGGAATTTACCAACGAGATGATTAATTCGATCCGTTTTGAGAAGATGGAGGAGTTCAGAAATAAGTATCGACGGATGGACATTCTGTTGATCGACGACATTCAGTTCATCGCCGGAAAAGAGAGAACCCAGGCTGAATTTTTCTACACGTTCAACTCCCTTTATGAGGCGAGAAAACAGATCGTCGTCACGAGCGATAAATTCCCCAAAGACATTCCCAATTTCGAAGAGCGTCTCCGGTCCCGGTTTGAGTGGGGGTTGATCGCAGATATTCAGCCGCCGGATATCGAGACAAAAGTGGCGATTCTCAGAAAGAAGGCAGAGAATGAAAATATTCGCCTTCCCAACGACGTGGCCTTTTTTCTGGCCTCTCAAATCGATTCCAACATCAGGATGCTGGAGGGATGTCTGATCCGCATCGGCGCCTTTGCCTCTCTCTCGAAGACAGCCATTGACCTGAATACCGCCAAGGAGGTTTTGAAGAATATTATCAAACAAAAAGACGAGTTGATCTCCATCGATGCCGTCCAGAAAGTGGTGGCCAACTATTTTAATATTAAGATTTCAGATTTTAAGGTGAAACGGAAGAATAAGGGGTTTGTGGTTCCCCGTCAGATCGCCATCTATCTCTCTCGAAAATTGACGGGTTCATCGCTCATTGAAATAGGAGAAAAATTTGGAGGGAAAGATCATTCCACTGTCCTCCATTCGATTAAAAAGGTAGGAGAGAAGATGGCGAATGATCCTTCTTTTAAAGAGATGATTGAAAATCTACAGGGTCGAATTAAGTCATAAATCGAGTTGAAAGATTGTATAAAAAGGAGGAAAAGAAGAAAAATATTTTATCTTTTATAAATTTCTTTTTATTCTTCACATAAAATTCCACATCAAATAATCTATTCTTTTTATAATTTACATCTCTTTTCTTCATTTCCACAGGAATAGATGAGGATGATGATATAAATAAGTATATTATATAATAATCTATAGGAGGGGAAGATGATACATATTGAAATCGAGAAAAAAGAACTTCTAAAAGGATTAAGTTTAATGCAGGGCATTGCAGGCAGAAAAACGACTCTTCCCATCCTTTCTCATATTTATATGGAATGGAAAAAGAATTCACTCTTTCTTACCGGAACCGATCTGGAAACCGGCATTCAGGAGGAGTTGAGCGCAACGGTTCACGAAGAGGGGAAGGCCTCCATCTCCTCAAAAAAATTATATGAAATCGTCAGGGAACTGCCTGAACAGACCATCCAGATTCATAAAAAAGAGAATCACTGGATCCATCTCAAGTGTGGGAAGTCCGTTTTTAATATTGCCGGCCTGGATCCGGAAGAATTTCCCTCTCTGCCTGTTTGGCAGGAAAATTCTTTCTCAGTCGTCTCAACCCGTATGATCAGGGAAATGATTGAAAGGACGGTCTTTGCCGCCTCCAACGAGGATTCACGATATCATCTCAATGGAATCCTTTTTACCCAGCAGAAAGCGGAAGGAAAAGAGTCTCTTCGAATGGTGGCTACGGACGGACACCGCCTCTCTCTTGTAGATAGAGAAGGGCAGGTCATCCGGGGTGTTGAGAAAGGGATCATCGTCCCTAAAAAAGGGATTCTGGAGATCAAGAAGATCGTGGGAGACAAGGAAGGGGAGGGGGAAATGGGGGTCTATTTCGACAACACCCATGCCTTCTTTAAAATGGGAAAGTCTTTAATGGTCATCCGTTTGATCGAAGGCGAATTTCCCGAATATGACCAGGTGATTCCCAAAAATAATGATAAGAAGTTAAAGATGGGGAAAGAGATGATTTATGGATCTCTGAGAAGGGTCTCCACCATGGCGAGCGAAAGGGCGGAGGGGGTCAAGCTCTCCTTAAAGAAAAATTCCATGGAACTCTCTTCCTACCATCAGGATTTCGGAGATGCCAAGGAGGATATAGATATTCAATATGAAGGGCCTCCCATCGAGATCGGTTTCAACGCAAGATATCTGATCGAGGCTCTCCAGTCATTTGACACTGAAGAGATTCTCATAGAGTTAAAAGATGAGGGAAGCCCTGGGATCATCCGGCCGCATAGCCCTCCGGCCTCATCCCACCAGCTCTGCATCATTATGCCGATGAGGATATAAAATATTGGTCAGTAGTCCGTGGTCAATTGAATTGACATCGTCATTAAAATCTCCCCCCTGCCTTCGCCGAAGCGGCTTCGCGCAGGCAGGTCGCCCCTCTTTTCCCTACGGGCCAGAGGCCCTATGGGCCGGCGGCCAAAGAGGGGTAATTCCTCCCTTTGGCAAAGGGAGGTCAGGAGGGATTTATGAAGGGATATCGTGACAATGATGAGACCCTTAATAATACGGGCAACCGGCGACAAATAAATTTTAATTCACTGAAGGAGAATGAATGAAGGAGACGCCTGAACAATATACGGCAGAACAGATCAAGGTCTTAGAGGGGCTCTCGGCGGTTCGTAAAAGGCCCGCCATGTATATCGGCAATACCAGCGTGGAAGGCCTTCACCATCTCGTCCATGAGCTGGTGGACAACAGCATCGACGAAGCCCTCGCCGGTCACTGCGATAAGATCGAAGTCATCATCCATATGGATCAAAGCGTCACGGTCAGGGATAACGGGCGCGGCATTCCGGTCGATCTCCACGAGAAGGAGAACCGGCCGGCCGTGGAAGTGGTCATGACCAAACTCCACTCCGGAGGGAAGTTTGACAATCGGAGCTACAAAATCTCCGGAGGCCTTCATGGGGTAGGCCTTTCCGTGGTCAATGCCCTTTCGGAATATATCGAGCTTGAGATCCGGAGGGATGGAAAAGTCTACCATCAGGTCTATGAGAGGGGAGAGGTAAAGACGAAGCTCGAAATCACCGGCAAGACCAAACAAACGGGAACGCAGGTCCGATTTAAGGCCGACAGTGAAATTTTTGAAACGCTTCAGTTCAGCTTCGATCTCCTTTCACAAAGGCTGAGAGAGCTGGCCTTTTTAAATAAGGGGTTATCCATCAGCATCGAGGATGAGCGATCCGGGAAGCGACATGACTTCTTTTATAAGGGGGGGATCCTCTCCTTCATTGAATATCTGAATAAGAATAAGAACTGCATCCACTCGAAGCCCGTCTATATCCAGGGCGTGAAGAACGGGATCGAAGCGGAGATCGCCTTTCAGTATAACGATGGATATGCGGAGAACCTCTTCTCCTTCGCCAATAATATAAACACCCATGAGGGGGGGACCCATCTCGTAGGTTTCAAGACCGCTCTGACGCGGACGATCAACCAGTATGCGACCAATGCGAATTTGCTGAAGGGCGCCAAAGAGAATATCACCGGCGATGATGCGCGCGAGGGATTGGCCGGGGTGATCAGTGTCAAGATTCCGCAGCCTCAGTTCGAGGGCCAGACCAAGACCAAGCTGGGCAATAGCGAAGTGAAAGGATTGGTGGAGGCCCTGGTGAACGAGAAGCTGGGGAGTTTTTTCGAAGAGAATCCTTCCATGGCCAAGAAGATCATCACCAAGGTGATTGATTCGGCCAGGGCAAGGGAGGCGGCGCGAAGGGCGCGTGAGTTGAGCCGGCGAAAGGGCGCCCTGGAGACGGATTCCCTCCCCGGAAAGCTGGCGGACTGCCAGGAGAAGGATCCCCAACGAAGCGAAATCTTCATTGTGGAAGGAGATTCCGCAGGCGGGTCCGCCAAACAGGGACGGGATCGAACGAATCAGGCCATCCTTCCCATCAAAGGAAAGATCCTCAATGTGGAGAAGGCACGGTTCGATAAGATGCTGGCCAATGAAGAGATCCGGATTCTCATCTCCGCCCTGGGCGCGGGAATAGGGAAGGAGGACTATGATATCCACCGGCTTCGTTACCACCGCATCATCATCATGAGCGATGCCGATGTGGATGGGTCGCATATCCGAACCCTGCTCCTCACCTTTTTCTATCGCCAGATGCCTGAGATGATTGAGAAGGGGTATCTCTATATTGCCCAGCCCCCCCTCTTCAAGGTGACGGAGGGAAAGGGGGAGATCTATATCAAGAACGAGGAGGAGTTCAACCGGTATCTGATGAACCGGGCCATCGCAAAAAGCGAAGTAACCGTGGAGAAGACAAAGAAGAAGCTGCCCGAAAAGAGGCTCGCCTCATTGCTGGAGAAGATCTATCTCCTTCACGATCTGACCCAAAGGCTCCAGAAGAAGGGGACCCCGCGGTCCCTTCTCAATGTCCTCCTCGAACAGGAGGTCCGGAGCAAAGCGACCTTTGAGGAGAAGGGGAAGATCACCGATCTCCAGAAGCGTCTGAGCAAGATCGGATTTGAAGTCTTCGATCTCTACCGGGATGAGGAGCATAACCTCTATGGCTTTGAGATTCAGGAATCCAACGGGGGAAAAAGCCTTCGATGCCGGGTCCAATGGGATCTCATCGCATCGGTTGAATACCGAAACCTCTTTCAGGTTTATCAGGAGATTCAGGAGATCGCGCCCCCTCCCTATATCCTGTTGGAGAAGGGAAAGCAGGTGATGGTCGAGAAGACGGAAGATCTCCTTGAATCGGTGAGCCATCTGGGAAGGGAAGGGCTCTCCATTCAGAGGTATAAAGGTTTGGGAGAGATGAATCCCGGACAGCTCTGGGAGACGACGATGAATCCGGAGAAGCGAACCCTTCTCAAGGTGAGGGTGGAAGACGCCATCGAGGCAGACGAAACCTTCAGCATCTTAATGGGCGATGAAGTCGAACAGCGCCGCCACTTCATCGAAGAGAACGCCCTTTTCGTCCAGCGTCTCGACATTTAATTCGAAAGGTTAAGTTGAGGTTAAGAGGGGGGCTATCATGATCAATTTCTGGGCCTTCACCTTTACCCCGTTAGAAAGTCTTCTACTTTCTAACGGGGTAAACCTAAACTAAATTTTTAAAGGGAGAGGGATGCTCATCGTTGGAGTGACGGGAGGTGTGGCCGGCGGCAAGACAACGGTCTCCAGGATATTTGAAAGGGAAGGGGCCTACATCATCGATGCAGACCAGATCGCCAGGGAGCTGGTTCAGGTCCGCTCCCCAGCCTGGAAGGCAATCACCCGGGCCTTCGGAAAGGGGATCCTTGAAGAGGACGGGACCATCGACCGAAAGAGATTGGCTGAACGGGCCTTTTCCGATTCCAGACAGAGAAGATTGTTGAACAAGATCCTTCATCCCCGGATCAAGAAAGAGATGGGGAAGAGGGCAAGGGAGTTCGGACGGAAAAACCCTGACGCCATTGTCATCTTCGATGTCCCCCTGCTGGTGGAGACAGGGTTTCACCGGGAGGTGGAAAGGGTTGTGGTCATCACTTCCACAGAGAAGCAGCAGATAGAGAGGCTGAGGAAGAGGGCGGGCGTGAGCAAGGAGGAGACGCGAAGAATCCTCTCCTCCCAGATGCCGCTTAAGGAGAAGGTGAAGGCGGCGGATTTCGTCATTCCCAATAAGGGGTCGATCGAGGAGACCCGGAGAAAAGCCAGGGAGGTATTTCAAGAATTGAAGAGGATCGTCCTTCAGAAGAGAAGGAGACCGACCGATAAGTAAACCCCGTTAGAAATTCCAGCGGGTTATTAAACCCCGCCCTGCCTACCGGCAGGCAGGCGGAATTATTCTAAAACCTAACCCCGTTGCAGCCGCCGGCCCGGAGGGAGCAGCGGTCCATTATTTCTAACGGGGTAAAAGAGGAGGATAAAAAGAAGGACTATGAACATCAAGGATTTGAAGAAGAAGAAGATCAATGAACTGACAAAGATCGCAAGAGAACTCAATGTCGAAGGGGCAACCGGGATGAGGAAGCAGGACCTCATCTTTGCCATTCTTCAGGCCCAAACGGAGAAAAACGGCCTGATCTTCGGAGAAGGGGTGCTGGAAATCCTGCCCGACGGCTTCGGGTTCCTGAGGGCTCCTGATTATAATTATTTACCCGGACCGGATGACATCTACATCTCGCCTTCGCAAATCCGGCGATTTAACCTGCGGACAGGCGACACCGTCTCAGGTCAGATCCGTCCCCCCAAGGATACGGAAAGATATTTTGCCATGCTGAAGGTGGAGATGGTCAATTATGAAGATCCGGAGGTGGCGCGGGACAAGATCCTTTTCGACAACCTGAGACCCCTTTATCCTCAGGAAAAGATCTCCCTGGAGATGGACGGAGACAGAGACAACTACTCTGCCCGGGTGATGGATCTGCTTACCCCCATCGGAAAAGGGCAGCGGGGCCTCATCGTTGCCGCTCCACGGACAGGCAAGACGATGCTTCTCCAGGCGATCGCCCACAGCATCACGAAGAATCATAAGGAGATCACCCTCATCGTTCTCCTCATCGATGAACGGCCCGAGGAGGTGACCGATATGGAACGCTCGGTCGATGCCGAAGTGATCAGCTCCACCTTTGACGAGCCGGCCCAGCGCCACGTGCAGGTGGCGGAGATGGTGATCGAGAAGGCGAAGAGATTGGTGGAGCATCAGAAGGATGTGGTGATCCTTCTGGACAGCATCACCCGTCTGGCCAGGGCTTACAATACGGTCGTCCCACCCAGCGGGAAGATTCTCTCCGGCGGGGTCGATGCCAATGCCCTCCAGAAACCCAAACGATTTTTCGGTGCGGCGAGAAATATTGAAGAAGGTGGAAGCCTCACCATCATCGGCACAGCCCTCATCGATACGGGAAGCCGGATGGACGAGGTGATCTTCGAGGAGTTCAAAGGTACGGGAAATATGGAGATCAACCTGGACCGGCGACTGGTGGACCGCAGGGTCTTTCCCTCGGTTGATATCCAGCGATCCGGCACACGGAAAGAGGAGCTCCTTCTGGCCCCCAATGACCTGAACCGCATCTGGCTTTTGAGAAAGGTGCTCCAGCCGATGAACTCAGTGGACAGTATGGAATTTCTTCTCGAGAAGATGCGCGCCACCAAGAGCAACCGGGACTTCCTCGATTCGATGAATCAATAAACACAATCACTCTCACCCTCACCGAAGGAGTTGAAAATCTTCACAAAATCAGTTAAATAGTGTCTGTTTATAAAGTTCGTTATTCCGTCATGCCGGACTTGAGGAGCCTGCCCCGTACTTGATACGGGGGCATCCAGTCCCGACGAAAGTCGGGAACCATCTCAAAGACTGGGTCCCGGTTTTCACCGGGAACCCTGGATTCCGGCTGGAGTTTATCCCGATGAAAATCGGGGCCGGAATGACGACCTTTTTTGAAACTGTTAGTTTATGGGCAGACTCTAAATAGATTTGGAGGTCATAGAGATGAAAAAAGATATCCATCCCAAGGTTTTTGATACGGTGATCAAATGCGCCTGTGGAGCGACCATCGAGACGCAGAGCGCCCAAAAGGAGATCCGTGTGGAAATCTGTTCGAATTGCCACCCCTTCTACACCGGCAAACAGAAATTTGTGGACGCTGCAGGCAGGATCGAACGGTTTAGGAAGAAATACGGAGAGACGATTGAAAAGAAAGAATAATTTTACCTCACCCCATTCTCTATTTCCTTTTTTAAGAAGCTCCTCGGGTCTCCAGTCTTTTCAGACTCCGGGGAGCCCACAACCCGTCCCCGCCTCCCCTTTTTTCGAAGCGGCCATTCAGCATTAGTTTGTCCGGAGGATAAAGATGTCTTTAGGGAGAAGGAGCCCTGAGAAAGGGCGTTTCCCATGGAGTTGTATTATCCCCAAAAAGGAGGAAGGGCCGATCCGTGTCGGCGGACAGGCTGTGATCGAAGGGGTGATGATGAGGTCTCCCCACGCTATGGCCATTGCCGTTCGAAAACCCGGTGGAGAAATTGTGGTGAAAAAGGAGGGATTAAATTTTTTCTCGGAGAAGAGTTTTTTATTCAAGCTCCCTCTGGCGAGGGGTGTTATCGCTTTGATCTCAGCCCTCACGCTGGGGATCCGGGCGCTCCATTTCTCTGCCAACCAGGCCCTCCCCGAAGGGGAAGGCCAGAAAGAGATCAGCTCCTGGGCGATGAGCCTCACCTTTGCCATGGCCCTCTCTTTTGGCATCTTTCTCTTCTTTCTCGTCCCTCTCTTCTTAACGAAGGGGTTGAGATGGGTCTTTCCGATCCTTTCAACGAGCGGACTCCTCTTCAATCTCATGGACGGCCTCATCAGAATGGCGATCTTTCTCGCCTATATCCGGGCCATCTCCTTTTTAAAGGAGATTGAGCGGGTCTTCCAATATCATGGCGCAGAACATAAGTCGATCTTTGCCTTTGAGGCGGGTGAGCCCTTGAACATCGAACGGGTAAAAGAGTTCGGTTATCTCCATCCCCGGTGCGGAACGAACTTTCTCCTCATCGTCATGGTGGTGAGCATCCTGGTTTTTGCCCTTATCCCTCACCACCTTCCGTTCGGATATAAGGTGGCTTCGCGTGTGGTCTTCATCCCTTTCATTGCCGGGCTCTCCTATGAGATTATCCGGTTTGCCGATCGAAAGCGGAACCGGAGAGGAATCCGGTTTATCATCCAGCCCGGACTCTGGCTCCAGAGACTCACCGCCCGGGAGCCAACCGAGCCCCAGATTGAGGTGGCCCTGCGCGCCCTTCAGGAAGTGCTGGAATTGGAGAGACAGAGATAAAAAGTTAAATATCAGGATAAAGGTTTAGGTTAAGGTTGAGGTTAAAATCATTAAGCCCTGACCCTAAACCTATTAAGGGGAAAGAGATGTTTGAAAGATTAATAGAGGTTGAACGTCGATATGAGACGATCTCCCACCTTCTGAGTCAGACTGAGGTGATCAATAATCAGATGGAGCTTCAGAAGTTGGCCAAGGAGTATTCCGAACTGGGAAAGGTGGTCGACCTTTACCGGAAACTGAAGAAACTGGAAGAGGATATCCAGGAGAACCGCCAGCTCCTTGCCGGTGATGAAGATGAGGAGATGACGGGAATGATCAAAGAGGATCTCCACCGGCTCACGGGAGAGAAGGAGAGGATGGAAGAGGATCTTCGAGTAGCCCTCCTTCCAAAAGACCCTAACGATGAGAAGAACATCCTCCTTGAGATCCGGGCAGGAACCGGAGGAGATGAGGCAGGGCTCTTTGCTTCCGACCTTTTCCGGATGTACGCAAAATATGCGGAGAAGAACCGCTGGCGCGTGGAGATCATGAGCCGGAGTTTCACGGGTGTGGGCGGATTCAAAGAGGTGATTGCCCTGATCGAAGGCAAAGGGGTCTACAGCCGGCTGAAGTATGAGAGCGGTGTCCACCGTGTTCAGAGGGTTCCGGTCACAGAGTCCCAGGGGAGGATCCATACCTCCACCGTGACCGTGGCGATCCTTCCGGAGGCAGAGGATGTGGAGGTTCAAATCGATCCGAACGACCTCCGGATCGACATCTTCCGGTCTTCGGGCCCGGGTGGTCAGAGCGTCAATACCACGGACTCCGCTGTCCGGATCACCCATCTTCCCACCAATATGGTGGTCACCTGCCAGGATGAGAAGTCTCAGCATAAGAATAAGGCAAAGGCCCTTAAGATTCTGAGAGCGAGATTGCTGGACAATGCGAGGCAGGAGAAGGAGAAAGAGATCTCGGCCCAGAGAAAGAATCAGGTGGGAACCGGGGAACGAAGCGAGCGTATCCGGACCTATAACTTTCCACAGGGAAGGGTAACGGACCACCGGATCGGTTTAACCCTCTACCGGTTAAGCGAGGTATTAGACGGCGAGATCGATGAGATCATCCATACCCTGACCACTCACTATCAGACAGAAGCGCTCAAAGGATAATTTTTAAAAGGGGTCAAGAGAAATGACTGTCCTGGAAGCGCTGAATCGGGCGACCGGTTATTTAAGAGACCACGGGATCGACCATTCCCGGCTCAATGGAGAGCTTCTGCTGGCCCGCTCGATGCGTCTCAGCAGAGAGGGCCTCTACATCCGTCTCCATGGAAAGATAGAGCCGGAGGAGATGAAAACCTTTGAGGGTCTGATCCAGCGAAGAGTCTCCGGAGAACCCCTTCAATATATTTTGGGCCATCAGGAGTTCTGGTCCATCGACTTGAAGGTGGATCCCCGCGTCTTCATTCCAAGACCGGAGACAGAACTTCTGGTGGAAGAGAGCCTTTCGATCCTCATAAAAATATCTTCCAAAAAAATTCCCTCTGTTTTAGAATTGGGGACGGGAAGCGGAGCCATCGCCGTCTCACTGGCAAGGGAGGTGAGAAATATATTTTTGGTAGCCTCTGACCTCTCAGGAGATGCGCTCATCGTGGCCAGGGAGAATGCGAGACAGGCAGGTGTTTCCGATAAGATCCGGTTCGTGGGGGGCGATCTCCTTAACCCATTCCATCCGGGAAAGACCTTTGACCTGATCCTCTCGAATCCTCCCTACATCTCCGGTTTGGAAATAGGGGGCCTGGCCAGGGAGATCAAAGATCATGAACCAGCCATCGCCCTGAATGGAGGCAAGGACGGCCTGGAATTCTATCGGAAGTTGATGTCTCAAGCTCCTTCTTATCTGAAGAAGGAAGGATGGCTTCTCCTGGAAGTGGGGAGCAATCAGGCTGGCAGTGTTTCTGAGATGATCGAGGCCGGAGGACATTTTCAAAAACCCGAGCGTATAAAAGATCTTTCAGGGATTGCGAGAGTCATCAAAGCACAGAAAGTTGACAGTGGAAAGTGGAGAGTGGAAAAAAAATAAACGACCTTCTACTCACGACTTTCCACCTTCCAAAAGCGGAGCGATAGATGGATAAAATCGTCATTCAGGGCGGGGAGAGGTTGATTGGTGAAGTGGAGGTGAGCGGTTCAAAGAATGCCTCTCTTCCCATCTTTGCCGCTTCCCTCCTCACAGAGGGAGAGAGCCTTTTCCATAATGTCCCTACACTGAGGGATATCCTGACCATTGCAAAGGTCCTTAAGAATCTCGGGGTGAAGGTCCAGGGGAAAGACGGGGTCTACCGGATCGATGCCACAGAGGTCTCAAACAATGAGGCCCCTTACGATCTGGTCAAGACGATGAGGGCTTCCATTCTTGTCCTGGGCCCCCTGGTGGCTCGAATGAGAAAGGCGAAGGTCTCCCTTCCCGGAGGGTGCGCCATCGGCGCAAGGCCCATCAACCTCCACCTCATGGGCCTTGAAGCCATGGGAGCAAAGATCGAACTCCGCAGCGGGTATGTCGAGGCAAAGGCGGACCGGTTAAAAGGGGCCCACATCTCATTCGACACAACCACGGTGACCGGAACGGAGAACCTGATGATGGCCGCCACGCTGGCCAGGGGGAAGACCGTTATACAGAACGCCGCCATGGAGCCGGAAGTGGTTGACTTAGCCGGTCTCCTGAAAAAGATGGGAGCGAGGATCGAGGGAGCGGGAACGAGTCTCATAGAGATCGAAGGCGTGGAATCGCTTCATGCCGCAGAGCATACGATCATCCCTGACCGGATCGAGGCAGGAACCCTGATGGTGGCTGCCGGATTAACACGGGGGAACATCAAACTCCATCGGTGTCCCTTCCACAATATGGAAGCGGTCATTCATAAATTGCGAGAGACGGGAATGGAAATCGATCCCGAAGGAGAAGGGGTAAGGGTGATAGGAAGCCGCAGGATCCGGAGCGTCGATGTAAAGACACAACCCTATCCCGGATTCCCCACAGACATGCAGGCCCAGTTCATGACCCTGATGTCCCTCTCCAGGGGGTTGAGCATCATCTTTGAAACGATCTTTGAAAACCGTTTCATCCATGTGAACGAACTTGAGAGAATGGGGGCTGATATCCGGATCCAGGGAAACACGGCGATTATCCAGGGCGTGGAGGGCTTGAGCGGAGCGCAGGTCATGGCAACCGACCTGAGGGCCAGCGCCTCCCTCATCGTCGCCGGCTTGGCCGCCGAGGGCGTGACAGAGATCTCCAGGGTCTATCACCTGGATCGGGGGTATGAGGGGCTGGACAAAAAATTGGCCGGACTTGGAGCCAATATCAAAAGGATTAAAGAGGGGGACTGAGATTTCGGATTTCAGATTGCGGAGTGCGGATTAAGAAAAAAATTCAAAGAGGATTTTTAATGAGGTTTCTTCGGAGCGGAGAAAAAGGGTTTGATCGTTACCTTTCGGAGGCAGAGAGAAGGATTGTCGAGGATCCACCCCGCCTCGAGGGGGAAGTCCGGTCCATTCTGAGGGATGTGAAGAAGAATGGAGATGAGGCCCTTCTTCGCTACACGCAACGCTTTGACAATGTTCGGCTCACCCTTTCTCAAATCGAGGTGAAGAAGAGGGAAGTGAGTGAGGCCCGTAAGAGAATCCCCCGCGATTTTTTAGGGACCCTGGAAAAGGCCGCCCATCGCATCCGGAGGTTTCACCAGCTTGCGAAAAAGAGAAGGATGGTCAAATGGGTCGAGGAAGGGATCAGGATCGAACAGGTTGTGAAACCTCTGGAGAGGGTGGGGATCTATGTCCCGGGAGGAAAGGCGTCCTACCCTTCCACCGTTCTGATGGCCGGCATCCCTGCAAAAGTGGCTGGCGTGGAAGAGATCATCATCACGACACCTCCTCCCCCGGAGGGAATCAGCCCTGCGGTTCTCGTTGCCGCAGATCTGGCCGGAGTTGACCGTATCTTTCGCATAGGAGGGGTTCAGGCGATCGGGGCCTTGGCCTATGGGACCCGATCGATACCAAAGGTGGATAAAATCGTGGGGCCTGGAAATCGTTATGTGGCCATTGCCAAGCGGCTTGTCTATGGCGCTGTCGATCTGGATATGGTGGCCGGACCGAGCGAAATTGTCATCATCTCCGACGGGAAGACTTCTCCAGCCTTTGTAGCAGCGGACCTGATCTCCCAGGCGGAACATGACGAGATGGCGCTCTCCATCCTGATCACTCCCTCCGAAGTCTTTGCAAGAAAGGTGGAAGAGGAGGTACAGAAACAGCTCTTAACCCTGAAAAGGGAGAAGATCTCCCGGAAAAGCCTCCGCCAGAGAGGCGCTATCCTGATCGTCAGGGACCTCGATCAGGCCATCGAACTGGCGAACCGAATCGCACCCGAACACCTGGAACTGAGCGTGCAGAATCCCCTGTCCCTGGTAAAGTCGGTGAAACATGCGGGAGCCGTCTTTCTTGGTCCTTACACTCCTGGGGCCATCGGGGATTATATGGCAGGACCCAATCACATCCTTCCAACCGCGGGAACCGCCAGATTCTCATCGGCCCTGGGTGTGGAGGACTTTGTCAAAAGGATTCATCGGATCCAATTTAGCCGGAAGGCTTTGAGTCGATTCGAAGGAGATGTGAGAAGATTTACGAAATGGGAAGGACTGGAAGGCCACTACCGGTCGGTTCAGATGAGGTTGGGAAGATAAGGAGCGAAGATGAAAAAACATCGGAAGGCAGAGGTTAAGAGGAGGACGAAAGAGACAGAGGTCTTCTTAAAGATGGATCTCGACGGATCCGGAAAACATTCGATCCAGACAGGAATCCCCTTCTTCGATCACATGCTCAGCCTTTTCTCTTATCATAGCCGGGTTGATCTATCTATCCGGGCAAAAGGGGACATCGGTGTGGATGCGCACCATACGGTGGAAGATGTGGGCATCTGCCTCGGGGATGGGTTGAAGAAGGCTCTGGGAGAAGCCAAGGGGATTGAACGATATGGAATGGCGATGGTCCCCATGGATGAGACATTAGCCTCTGTGGCCTTAGACCTTTCGATGAGGCCGTGCCTCGTCTACCACATGAAGCTGAAGAGATCGAAGATCGGAACCTTTGACCTCGAACTGGTGGAAGAGTTTCTCAAGGCCTTCTGCAATCATGGGAGAATCACCCTTCATATCAACCTCCTTTATGGAAAGAACAGCCATCATATGGTGGAGGCTGTTTTCAAAGGACTGGGAAGGGCGCTGAGGGAGGCCGTCTCGCTCGATGAGGGCGCAACTGAAGTCCCGTCAACGAAAGGCATCTTGTAATTCGGAATTCGGAATGCGGATTTCGGAATTAATTCCACATTCCGCAATCTGAAATCCACAATCAGAAAAGCGATGAATCCAAAGATCGTCATCATCGACTATGGAATGGGAAATCTCAGAAGTGTTCAGAAGGGGTTCGAACAGGTCGGTTTCGAAGCGAGGCTGACTAGGAGCCGGAGAGAGATTTCCGGAGCTTCAGCGATCGTTCTTCCAGGAGTGGGCGCTTTTAAGGACTGCATGGAGAACCTGGAGAAATATGGATTGATCGAACCCATCCTTCAGTCTATTGAGAAAGGAAAACCTTATCTCGGCATCTGTCTCGGCCTTCAGATTCTACTTTCAGAGAGCGAGGAGTTCGGACACAAAAGAGGGCTCGACCTCATCCGGGGAAGGGTGGTGAAGTTTCGGCCCGATCCGGAGCATAAGGTTCCCCATATGGGGTGGAATACGATTGAAAAGGAGAGGGAGGCTCCCCCGCTTCAAGGGTTAGAGAGCGGAGACTTCTTCTATTTTGTCCACTCCTATTATGTGGTTCCGGAGGAAGGACAATGGACTTCGACGGTCACACGCTACGGGATTCCCTTTGTTTCAAGCCTCTGGAAGGAGAACATCTTCGCTACCCAGTTCCATCCGGAGAAGAGCCAGCAAAAAGGACTGAAGATTCTGGAGAATTTTGCGAAATCGGTTTGATTTAATGCAGATAAAAACGTCGGCAATAAATGGCGACGCTACGTTCTTTTGAATTTTAATCTGTAGCGCCCTCATTTATTGGGGGCGACAAAGGAGTCGTCAATGAACGAAGTCAAAGTGGGTGACATTCGGATCGGAAAAGGAAATCCCATGGCGCTGATCGCAGGTCCCTGTGTCATTGAAGGGGAAGCCATCGTCATGGAGATTGCAAAACAGTTAAAGGAACTCTGCAAGGAGATGAGGATTCCCCTGATCTTCAAGGCCTCTTATGAAAAGGATAACCGGGGTTCCGAGAAGTCTTATCAAGGCCCGGGGCTTAAGGAGGGATTGAAAATACTTGCAAAGGTAAAGGAGAAGACGGGCCTTCCTGTCCTCTCCGATGTGCACCGGGTGGAAGATGTGGATCAGGCGAAGGAGGTCCTGGATGTGATTCAAATTCCCGCTTTTCTCTGCCAGCAGACAAGCCTTCTTCTCAAGGCGGGAGAGACAGGAAGGGTGGTCAACATCAAGAAAGGGCAATTTGTTGCGCCGGAAAATATGGCCGGCGCAGTCAAGAAGATCCACAGCACCGGAAACAGGCAGGTCCTTCTCACGGAGCGGGGCACCTGTTTCGGATATAACAAATTGATTTCGGACTTCTGTTCCATTCCCATCATGCAGGGGATTGGCTGTCCGGTCATCTTCGACGCCACACATGTGGTAAGAAATTACGGGATTCCGAGTGAAGACCCAAGGGGAGGAAGTCCTCAGTATGTTCCCCATCTCTCCCGGGCAGCGATGGCTGTGGGTTGCAATGGCCTCTTTCTTGAGACCCATCCCAGGCCGGGTGAAGCGCTCTGCGATGCATCGAGCATGATTCCTCTCCATGAGATGGAATGGCTCCTCCGTCAGACCAGAGCCATCCACGACCTGGTAAGAGAATGGGAAATCAGTTAATTGCGGATTGCGGAATGTGGATTGCGGATAGAAGATTGAAAATTGAGAAAACCGCTCACCCCCTCCCTCTCCCCAGAGGGGAGAGGGGAAGGGTGAGGGGGAGAGGGGAGGATTCAGCGTGAAAATTTTTATTGATACGGCGAATCTGGATGAGATCAGGAAGGCCAAGGCGCTCGGCCTGGTCGATGGGGTGACAACCAATCCCACGCTCCTTGCAAAAGAAGGGGAGACAGCGGAGACACTGATCCGGAAGATCTCAAAGGAGGTGAAGGGGCCTGTGAATGTGGAGGTGACAGGCATCACCTGTGAAGAGATCGTGAAAGAAGCCAAAGTTCTGGCGACCTGGGGAGATGAGATCGTGATCAAGGTCCCCATCAATCAGGAGGGATTGAAGGCAGTGAGAATCCTGTCGGCAGAGAGGATTCAAACGAATGTGACGCTCCTCTTCTCGGCAAGCCAGGCCATTCTCGCCGCAAAGGCCGGAGCGACCTATATCTGCCCCTTCATCGGGAGGCTCGATGACATCAGTTTCAACGGCCTCGAATTGATACAGCAGATCAGGGAAATTTATGACAATTACGATGAGATTGAGACCCGCATCATCGTAGCCAGCGTGAGAAACCCGATTCATGTGGTAGAGGCGGGACGGATGGGCGCTGAGATTGTGACCATCCCGCCCGCCACTCTGGACCAGATGGCAAAGCATCCCCTCACGGACAGAGGGATTGCACAATTCTTAGAAGACGCAAAAAAGATCGGCGTTAAAAAGTAGTCTCATCGTCGTGAAGTCGTATGGTCATATAGTCGAAAACGATTAGATGCAGGCAGGGGGACGGGAAAAGGATTTATTAACAGTCTCAAAATAGCAATGACATCGATTTATAAAATCCCTCCTGACCTCCCTTTTTCTAAGGGAGGGATTACCCCTCTTTGGCCGCCGGCCCATAGGGCCTCTGGCCCGGAGGGCAAACCAGGGGTGAGGGGAGATTTTCCAATGCTTATGTCAATTCAATTCTGAGACTGTTAATAAAATGAAAGAGGAGCAGAGATGAAGAGAATCCTTTCTAGTCCATAAACAAGTGTAATTATTTTGGGAGAAAGTGAAAAAGT
>Ga0154725_1146_pt1 | contig 24915 bp, 27 predicted proteins | sample Rifle2008BG16ft_FD_105733 | JGI IMG/M metagenome (GOLD analysis project Ga0154725, IMG submission 105733) | Deltaproteobacteria bacterium RBG_16_49_23 | reverse complement strand
TAGGTTGGGTTAATATTTTGTCTGGCTAAGAGCAACAAGTTACAGGTTTATTTTAAAGGTATTTTGCGAAGCAAAATCTAGGAGAGATGCCCGAGAGGCCGAAGGGGCTCGCCTGCTAAGCGAGTATCCTGCTAATAACGGGATCGAGGGTTCGAATCCCTCTCTCTCCGCCAGAAAAATTTGTTTTACAAATTTTTACCCGTAACATTTAACGATTAACCATTTACTTGTAACATTTAACTCAAAACCGTTAAGAGTTAAAAGCCCCTTGTTTGTAGTATTAGTATTTCACGTAGTGAAATCTTGTTGATAGCCGGGTCCTGCGCAACAAGAGATTACAAACCCCGCCAGGTCCGGAAGGAAGCAACGGTAGTAATTCCCCTTGTGTGCCGCAGGGGCGCCTGGCTATCAACAAGTTGTTCCCCTCACCCTTCCCCTCTCCCCTGAGGGGAGAGGAATGAGGTGAGGGGCTGCATTGGAGAAAAAATGTCTTATTTGGTTTTGGCAAGACAGTGGAGGCCCCAGGTCTTTGAAGAGGTGATCGGGCAGAGATCCATCACGCATACCCTGCAGAATGCGATCTCTCAAAACCGAGTGTCCCATGCCTTCCTTTTTTCAGGGGCCAGGGGAGTGGGAAAGACCTCTACCGCCCGTATTCTGGCCAAAGCCCTGAACTGTGAAAAAGGCCCTCAGGTCAATCCCTGCAATCAATGTGCGAATTGTAAAGAGATCACGAGTGGGATCTCCATGGATGTGATCGAGATCGATGGCGCATCGAATCGGGGAATCGAAGAGATTCGTGAGCTGAGGGAGAATGTCCGTTATACACCCGCTAAAAGCCATTATAAGATTTACATCATCGACGAAGTCCACATGCTGACACGGGAGGCTTTTAATGCCCTCTTGAAGACTCTCGAAGAGCCCCCCGCTCATATCATCTTTGTCTTTGCGACCACCGAACCCCATAAAATTCCTGCCACCATCCTCTCCCGATGCCAACGATATGACTTCAAGAGGATTCCGTTAAAAGAGCTGATCGAGAGCCTGAAGCGGATTGTCGAAAGAGAGGGGATTCAAATCAGCCAGAGGGGCCTCCTGATTATTGCCAGGGAATCGGAAGGCAGTATGAGAGATGCGCAGAGCCTTCTCGATCAGGTGATCTCTTATGGAGGGAAGGAGATACGGGACGAAGATATCACTGAAGTCCTCGGGCTGATTGACCAGAAGATCCTTTCCGATACCATCGATGCCATTGCCGACAGAGATGGAGAAAAGTGTGTTGAGATCGTAGAGCATATTTATCACTATGGGTACGACATCCAACACTTCTGCCAGGATCTTCTTCGCACTCTTCGCAACCTGATCCTGATCAAAGTGAGCGAGCATCCCGAAGGGTTCATGGAATTACCTCCGGAGGAATTGGAAGGGTTAAAAAAACAGGCGGAGCGGTTTCAGTTCGAGCAATTGAACCATCTCTTCAGCCTCCTCCTGAAAGGAGAGGAGGAGGTCGCCCAGTCCACTTTTCCCCGAACCATGCTGGAGATCACCCTGATCCGGATGGCTACCCTTCGCCCCATTCTTCCCATCGATGAGATTCTGAAAAAATTGGAAGGGTTGGAGAAAACCCCTTCTGTAAAAGGACCCACAAAACCAGCGGAGATTTCCCGGCCGGAGAGCAGTAAAAGTAGTATCGGATCAAAACCGTTTCCAATAAGAGGGGAACCGCCCAAGAAGAGTCTTGAAGGAAAAGCCAGGGAGAAGGTTATCGAGGAGGAGAAATTTCCGCACGAAGTTGATCAGGCGGCGTCCTCTTCCAGGGAGGAAACAAAAGATATAGAGGTTTATCGGGAAGAGAGATCCCTGGAAGAGTCGAGGGAGTTTTCAGAAGAAGTATGGAGAGGATTGGTCGATTTTACACGGGCCAAGAATCCCATACTCGGTTCCTTCCTGGTTTTGGGATCTCCCATCTGTCTCAGCGATGAGAAGGTTGAAATCGGTTTTGAGAAAGACTCTTTCCACTATGACCGGATATTGGAGAAAGGGAATCGGAGCCAGTTGGATTCGATCTGCCAGGAGTACTTTAAGAAGAACGCCAAGGTGATTATTTCCCCCCTGGAACGGGGGACGAGGCTACAGGGAGCTATCTCCAATACCGAGGGGAATAGACAGGAGAACCCGGAGGGGGGATTGAAGAGCAAAACAGAAGAGAATCCCGTTATCCAGGAAGCGCTCCGTCTCTTTAATGGAAAAATCGTAGAGAAGTGACTTACTAAGGAATCCATAATTGAGAAGACATATTTATACTACTCCATCAATCCCCATCCCCCTCCGTACCTCCCCCTTGAAGGGGGAGGAGAGTAGTAATTCCCCTCCCTTTCAGGGGGAGGGGAAGGGTGGGGGTGGGTTAAGTAAATGTTTATTCAATTATGGACTGACTAATAGGTGTGAAGCAAGGGGAGGAATCGATGACTAAAGGTTTCGGGAATATCTTAAAACAGGCTCAACAGATGCACTCTAAAATTTCACAACTCCAGGAGGAGATGGCCGGGAAGACCATAGAGGCCAGCGCAGGGGGAGGGATGGTCAATATTGTCATGAATGGGAAGCAGGAAGTCCTCTCCCTCCGGATTGATCCGGAGGTTGTCAACAAAGAGGATGTGGAGATGCTTCAAGATTTGATTACGGCGGCTGTGAATGAAGCCATCCGTAAATCACAGGAGATGATGACAGAGGAGATGAAGAAAATCACAGGAGGATTGAACATTCCCGGGTTGTTTTAACCCGAGGGCAATAGAAAAATGCCGCTTCATGCCAAGCCCATTGATTACCTTATCGAGGCCCTCTCAAAACTTCCCGGCATTGGGAAAAAGACGGCCTCCAGACTGGCCTTCCATATTTTACGATCCAGTCCCTCTGAGGCCCAGGAATTAGCGAGAGCTATTCTGGATGTGAAGGAAAAGATTCGTCTCTGCTCCATCTGCTTCAATTTAACGGATGAGGATCCTTGCTGGATCTGTCAGGATGCTCGGCGGGTTCCGGAGATACTTTGCGTGGTGGAAGGCCCCAATGACCTCATCGCCATCGAAAATACGGGAAACTATAATGGAAAATATCATGTATTACATGGAGCCATCTCGCCCCTGGAAGGAATTGGTCCGGAACAGCTAAAGATAAAGGAGCTGATGGAGCGTCTTCAACACGAAAAGATCATCGAAGTGATCCTTGCTACCAATCCAACCGTTGAAGGAGGAGCGACCACTCTCTACCTTACCGAATTAATTAAGCCCTTAGGGATAAAGGTTACACGCATTGCCTACGGTGTTCCGATGGGAGGGGAGATAGAATATTCAGACGGAATGACCTTATCAAAAGCGCTTGAGGGTCGAAGGGAGATTTAGAGAATCAAACTAACAAAAATATAAATGATTTCATAAAGTTATCTAAAAACTGATTTTGTTATTGACATGTCGAAGCAAAAAGAGTTAACGATAACGCAAATTCAATTAGCAATAACGTTATAGGCAAGGGGACCCCTTGTCGTAACATGTGAAATATTTTATAAATAAGTTGTTAAGGAGATATAGATGATTGAAATTCGTTTTCATGGAAGAGGGGGGCAGGGCGCGGTTACCTCTGCTGAACTGTTAGCTTTAGCGGCAATCTGGGAAGGGAAGTACGCACAGGCCTTTCCGAGTTTCGGGCCGGAGAGAAGAGGCGCGCCTGTTGTAGCCTTCTGCCGGATCAGCGATGAGCCCATTAAGATCAGGGCGAACATCTATGAACCTGATATTGTCGTCGTCCTTGACGCCTCGCTCTTAAAGATTGTCAATGTAGCGGCCGGGTTGAAATCTGATGGCATTATTGTCACAACAAGCAAGAATTCTCCCGAAAAGGTAAAGGAGAGTTTGAAGATTAAAAACCGGATTGGAGTGGTGGACGCCGGCAAGATAGCATTAGAGGTACTTGGTCTTCCTATTACCAATACAACGATGCTGGGGTCGGTCGTCAAGGCCTCGGGATTGATAAAGAAAGAGTCTATTATCCCTCCCTTTAAAGAACGTTTTGGCCGAATTGCCGAAAAGAACATCACCGCTTTCGAACGGGCCTATCAGGAAACCGTCATCATTCAATAAATTCCTATCAAGTGAGGTAGAAGAAGCATGACAAAACCAGAATCAGAATGGACATGGAAGGAGATACCCGTCGGGAATGTGATCCTGGAACCCGGGAATGCCAGCGCCTACCGGACAGGGGATTGGAAGAGCTTTAAGCCGGTTTTAAATAAAGAGCTCTGTATCCATTGCGGGCTTTGTTATATCTTCTGCCCGGATATGGCCTATAATCTGAACGCAGAAGGCTATTTCATCGCAGACCTCTACTACTGTAAAGGTTGCGGCATCTGCTCAAAAGAATGTCCCACCAAAGCGATCAGCATGGTGGTGGAGGAGGAGGAGAAGTAATCATGGCAAAAAGGGTTGGAATGGAGGTCTCGATTGCAGCCGCCGAAGCAGTGAGGCAGGCCAATGTGGATGTGATTTCTGCTTATCCCATCACTCCGCAGACCCACATCGTTGAACACCTCTCTGAAATTGTGGCCAACGGAGAGATGGATGCGGAGTTCTTCTGTGTGGAATCCGAGCACTCGGCGCTAAGTGTGTGCGTGGGGGCTGCAGCAACCGGGGCGAGGGCATTCACCTGTACGAGTTCCCAGGGATTGGCCCTGATGAGTGAGATCACCTATATCGCATCGGGCTTGAGGTTACCGATGCTCATGATCATTTCGAATCGGACGCTTTCCGCTCCCTTGAGCATCTGGAACGATCATAGCGATACGATGTCGATTCGTGACTGTGGGTGGATTCAATTCTTTGTGGAGAATGGCCAGGAAGTCTATGATCATGTGTTTGTGTCCTATCGGTTAGGAGAGGATAGAAATGTCCTTTTCCCTGTGATCATCAATATGGATGGATTTATCCTGAGTCATGTGATCGAGCCGATCGAGTTGATCGAACAGGAGAAGATCGATCAGTTTCTCCCCCCTTATCAGCCCCTTCACCGTCTGCACCCTGATCGTCCGGTGACCATGGGCGCCTTTGCCCTTCCCGGTATTTTTGCAGAAGCGAAGAAAGCCCAAGAGGAGGCTCTCCGATCTTCAATGCCGAAAATTACGGAGACTTGGAAGGCCTTTGGAGACATGACGGGAAGGTATTATCACCCCGTTGAGACCCATAAGGCAGAAGACGCGGACACCTTACTTGTCACGATGGGAAGTTGTAGCGAAACAGCTTCTGTGGCCGTGGATAAGATGAGACAGGAAGGAAGGTCTGTCGGACTCGTGAAGATTCGACTCTGGAGGCCCTTTCCTTTTGATGAATTGAAAAAGGCCGCCCTTCATGCAAAACAATTGGTGGTGATTGACCGAGCGATCTCTGTTGGAGCTTGCGGACCTGTTGCATCAGAGGTTAAAGCTGCCCTCTACGGGTATGACCAAAGGCCATCGGTGTATAATTTTGTCGCGGGGATTTCAGGAAGAGATGTGACTCCTTCAGACTTCATCAAGATGGTGGATAAGGCAGAGATCGAGATTGAAGAAGGAAATAAAGAAGGTTACGAAATTTACGGGGTGAGGGAATGATGGAAAATCTGAATGTCTTTGCTGTAAGAACACTGACCCAGAAGGAATATTTCGCACCCGGCCACCGGTCCTGTCAGGGATGCGCCGAGGCGCTGGCAGTGAGATTAGTTGCCAAAGCGCTGGGGAGAAATGTGGTCATTGCCGCTGCGACAGGATGCATGGAGATTGTTTCTTCTCCGTTTCCCTACACTTCGTGGAGGGTGCCATGGTTTCATGTGGCTTTTGAAAATACGGCAGCCGTTGCCTCGGGCATCGAATCGGCCCTAAAGGTCTTAATGAGAAAAGGAAGAATTCCTCAGAAGAAGATCGTTACCCTTGCGATGGCAGGAGATGGAGGGACAGCCGATATCGGACTCCAGGCGCTCTCCGGAGCCCTTGAGAGAGGGCATGACTTCGTCTATGTCTGCACGGATAATGAAGCCTATATGAATACGGGCATCCAGCGATCGTCCTCCACGCCTTTTGGCGCTTCGACCACCACATCGCCCGCCGGAAAGATGAAACAGGGCCAGATTACCTGGAAGAAGAACATGCCCGCCATTGCCGCCGCTCACAATATTCCCTACGTGGCCACAGCCTGCCCCAGTTATCCGATCGACCTGGTCCAAAAAGTGAAAAAGGCAGCGGATATCGAGGGGCCTGCTTATGTCCATATTCTTTCTGTTTGCCCAACCGGATGGAGGTCTGTGCCCGACATCTCGATCAAATTGGGCCGCCTCGCCGTAGAGACAGGGGTGTTTCCTCTTTATGAGGTGGAGCATGGCAAGTATCATTTAAGTATCGATTTCCCGAAGTTGAAGCCGATGAAGGAATATATCAGACTTCAGGGAAGATTCCGGCACATGACAGATGAGATGATCGAAGAGGCCCAGAACCGCGTCCACCGGGAGTACGAACAATTAAAAGAGAAAGCCAAAAGGGGATTTTGAAATGACTCATTCAGAGATTGAAGCCATCACCGAACGATACGAAAACAGGGAATCGGCCATCCTTTCGATGCTTCAGGACATCCAGGCGAAGGAGAAATATCTTCCCCAAGAAGCCCTGGAGCGCCTCGGGGAGAAACTTGGCATTCCTATGAACAAAATTTACAGGATTGCCACGTTTTACCGGGCCTTCAGCCTCACGCCGAAGGGACAGCATGAGGTCTGTGTCTGCATAGGGACCGCCTGTCATGTCCGCGGGGCACAGCGAGTTGTCGATCAGATCAACCTGGAATTGGGCATCCGGCCGGGGGAGACGACAAAGGATCGGAATTTCACCCTTGAAACGGTCAACTGCCTGGGCGTCTGCGCGGCCGGGCCGGTGGCGGCGATCGACGGTCAGTATTTTGGAAAGATGAGTCCGGCAAAGGTCGGCGGAACGTTGAAGAAGTTTCGTTCTGATAAGAAGAAGAAGGAGGGGGCGAATGGCAAGGCTTAGTTCTCCTCAGGAGCTGGGAAAATACAGGGATGAGATCCTCAGTAAGAGAAATCCTGACCAGCCCTTGATTACGGTCTGCGGCGGAACAGGATGTCATGCTTCAGGATGTCATGCCGTGGTGGATGCTTTCAGAAAGGTTCTTCAAGAAAAGGCCAAGGGCAATGGAATCGGCCTGCGGGTGACGGGTTGTCATGGCTTCTGTGAAAGAGGGCCATTGGTGGTCATTCATCCGAAAATGGTGCTGTATCAAAAGGTCAAACCTGAAGATGCTCCCGCGATCTTTCAGGAGACGGTCCTCAACGGCAAAGTCCTTGAAAACCTTCTTTATGAACATCCCGCCACAGGCGAGAAGATTGCCACCGAGGAGAAAGTTCCGTTCTACCAGAAACAGAGGCGGATCATCTTAGGAAATAACGGGAATATCGATCCAACCCAGATTGAAGATTATCTGGCGGTCGGAGGTTACCGGGCATTGGCCAAAGCCCTCTTTTCGATGAAACCTGAGGAGATCATCGGGGAGGTGAAAAAGGCCAATCTGAGAGGCCGGGGAGGAGGCGGATTTCCTGCGGGTTTAAAATGGGAACAGTGCCGGAATGCCCCGAGCGATATCAAATATTTGGTCTGTAACGCGGATGAGGGAGACCCGGGGGCCTATATGGACCGAAGTCTCCTGGAAGGGAATCCACATTCCGCTCTTGAAGGAATGATCATCGGCGCCTATGCCATCGGGTCGCATGAAGGCTATATCTTCGTCCGGCATGAATACCCGCTGGCGCTTGAAAATATCGGAATTGCTATCCAGCAGGCCCGGGAATTGGGACTTTTGGGAAGAGACATTCTCGGATCTGGGTTCCATTTTGATATCAAGATCAGTCGCGGAGGGGGCGCTTTTGTGGCCGGGGAATCCACCGCCCTCATGGCCACCATCGAAGGAAATGTGGGAGAGCCCCGGGCAAAACATATTCATACCGTGGTGAGCGGCCTCCATGACAAACCGACCAATCTGAACAACGTGGAAACCTGGGCCAATGTTCCGGTCATCATCAACGAGGGAGCAGACTGGTATGGACGGATCGGCACAGAAGGAAGCAAGGGCACGAAGATCTTCTCTCTTGTCGGCAAGGTGAATAATACGGGACTCGTGGAAGTCCCCATGGGGATGTCCCTGCGGGAGATCGTCTATGACATTGGAGGGGGGATTCCTGGCGGGAAGAGGTTCAAGGCCGTCCAGACCGGAGGTCCCTCGGGTGGATGCATTCCTGAATCCATGATCGATCTGCCTGTCGATTTCGACCGGTTGACCGAAGTCGGTTCCATGATGGGATCCGGAGGAATGATCGTCATGGACGAGTCAACCTGTATGGTCGATGTGGCCAAATATTTTATGAACTTCCTTAAGGACGAGTCATGCGGAAAGTGCACCTCCTGCCGGGAGGGGACGAAACGGATGTATGAACTTCTGGCCGATATTACAGAGGGCCGGGGAACCATGGACCACCTCTGTCTTCTTGAGGATCTGGGATGGGTGACCGCAGAGGCCTCGCTCTGCGCCCTGGGAGGGACGGCTCCGAACCCTGTCCTCTCCACTATCCGTTATTTCCGGGATGAATACAAAGAACACATTATCAATAAGCAATGTCCGGCAAAGGTCTGCCGGCAACTTCTTCAGTACCGGATCCTCTCCGATGTCTGCACTTCCTGCGGGAGATGCTCTAAAGTCTGCTCGGTGAAGGCGATCACAGGGAAACAGAAGACGAAGAAGGAGAAAGGAGAACCCTTCGAGATCGATGCGGAGAAATGCATTCGATGCGGAATGTGTTTTGAGTCGTGTAAATTTGAAGCGATCGAGGTTCAATGAAGTCAAGGGTCGAAAGGTAACGGCAAAGAGGCTCGTTTGGTTAAAGGGTTAGGTCATTCGTCTTTAAAGTATTTTAGCCGTAACCCTTTCACGATATAAGAAACCGGCTTCGTAACCATAACCCATTGACCATTTCATTGTTTGTGGGTGACGAGACCCACTCAATGAGCCAATGATTTGTTCTTGATTAGGAGGAGCAGTTTATGATCCCTTTTTCAATTGATGGTCAACCCGTTGAGGGGAGAGAAGGTGGAAATATTTTAGAAACAGCGCTGGATGCAGGGATTGAAATTCCTCATCTCTGTTTCAACGAGTCGGTGAAGCCCTATGGGGCCTGCCGCCTCTGTCTTGTTGAGGTGGTGAGGAACGGGAAGTCCAGAATGGCGGCTTCCTGCACCCATCCCGTACAGAAAGGGATGGAGGTCTTTACTCGCACCGAAAAAGTGCTGCGCGCCCGCAAAATGATCACGGAACTCATTCTGGCCATGTGTCCCGGAGACAAATTGATTCAAGAGATGGCAAAAGGGATGGGGATCGACGAGGTTCGATTCAAGAAGGAGGAGAAGGATTGTATCCTCTGCGGCCTCTGTGCAAGGGTTTGTGATGAAGTGGTGGGGGCGAATGCCATCCACTTTGCCTTCCGGGGAGACCGGCGTGAGATGATTCCTCCCTTTCAGGGGGAGGCAACCAACTGCATTGCCTGCGGGGCGTGCGTGGTCGTCTGCCCGGTCGATGTCATCCGGATGAAAGAGGAAGGAGATGAACGGACAATCATCCGGTGGAAGCGAACCCTGAAGATGAAATCCTGCAAAGTTTGCGGAAACTACTTTGCCCCGTGGTTCCAGCTGGAGAAGTTCAAAGAAAAGGCGAAGCTTCCGAAGGATTTCTACGATCTCTGTTACACCTGCAGGAGTTGACCCATACGAGAGCGCCAGGCCCTGCCTTTGAAGGCGGGGTAAAGGAGCGCTGCTCAGGGTCAACCTTGAGCAAGCCTTGACTTTGACAGCCGAAAGTCGAAAGGTTGAAATTTCTCTTCAAGGGGAGTATAGTAAAAAGAAAGCTATTTTGGAGGGATGAGATATGGTCCATTACGTGAAATGGGAGCCTTTTCGAGACCTCATGGTGATGCAAGATCGTATGACCCGTCTCTTCGATGAAACCGTTTCCCGGATCTTTAAAGAGGAAATGCCCCGGGCTGCCTGGTCTCCCCCTGTTGATATTGTGGAGCGAGAGAAAGAATTAATCCTGAAGATCGACCTGCCGGAGATAAATCAGAATGAGATCGAGATCAAGGTGGAGGGGAATACCCTGATTATCCAGGGAGAGAGAAGGTTTGTGAAGGAAGTTCCCGAAGAGAATTATATTCAGATCGAAAGGCCGTATGGAAACTTCCAGCGGACTTTTGTCCTACCGAAGATGATTGATCAAGAGGAAATCAAGGCCTCCTTTAAGGACGGGGTGCTGCGAATTGTCCTTCCCAGGAAGAAAGAAGTTCATCTCAAACAGATTTCAGTGGAAACGAGCTAAACCTGAGACTAAATCCAAAGACGGGCGAGGCCCTTTTTCAAAGGGCCTTTTTTATTTCGGCTCTTCGAGTAATCGAGTGGGTCATTTCTGCATTTTATCTCCCCCTCTTTGGCAAAGAGGGGTGAGGGGAGATTTTATAAATCATAAGCAACTCCATATCCCTTCCATCACTCCGCCAATATTCTCAAAGACATCCCTGTCAAATTTTTTCTGAGATGCTGCGATAATGTTTTTAACTGTTTATCGTAAGAAAGCATTTGTTCTTAAAATCCCCCTCCATCCCCCTTTGCCAAAGGGGGATAATAAGGATTATAGCCATATCTTCAAGTGGTTTCCACCCACTCACTTCCACGATGAGCCTTTACTTTTTCGGGACTTTTTCCCAGTCTGCCAGAAACCGTTCAATCCCAATATCGGTGAGAGGATGTTTGACCAGTTGTTCGATGACCTTGAAGGGGAGGGTTGCCACATCCGCGCCGATGAGGGCCGCTTCGAGCACGTGAATGGGATGCCGGATGCTCGATACGATTACCTCAGACTCAAAGCCGTAATTATTAAAGATCGTTACAATCTGCTCCACCACTTCCATCCCTGTCTGGGAGATATCGTCCAGCCTTCCGATGAAAGGGCTGACATAGGTTGAACCTGCTTTCGCGGCCAGCAGCGCCTGAGTGGGCGAAAAGACAAGGGTGGTATTCGTCTTAATCCCTTCCGGGATCAAAACCTTAACCGCCTTGAGACCTTCCGAGGTCATCGGAATCTTGACTACGATATTTTCTCCTATCTCCGAAAGATTTCGCGCCTCACGGATCATTTCTTCAGACTTCAAACCCAGGACCTCGAGACTGATGGGAAGATCCTGGATGATTTCGCAGATCTCCTTGATGAGGGAGTCGAACCCCCTGTTCTCCTTAGAGATCAGGGTGGGGTTGGTGGTGACACCGTCGATCACTCCCATCTCGTAGGCCTTCCGGATCTCACCGGGGTTGGCCGTATCGATAAAGAATTTCATGATTCGCCTCCTGAGTTAGTAAAAAAGAGGTGGTAGGAATTCCTTCCCACCACCTCTAAAGCAAATGGATTGCCTCTCCAGAAAAGGGTTATGGAATGATCCTGAATTCAACCCTCCTATTTTTGGAACGTCCCTCTTGAGTCTTGTTGTCGGCAACAGGCTTGGTCGATCCATAACCCTTGACGGCCAATCGACTATCTGCAATGCCATATTTATCCATGAGATACTTCTTTGCGCTCTGGGCCCTTTTTTCTGAAATCATTTGGTTCACCTTTTCGGGGCCGGCTGGATCGGTATGACCCCCGATTTCAACTTTGATTTGAGGGTTCTCTTTCAGAAGCATACCATTTCGATCGAGCGCTTTGGCTGCCGTGGGGCTGATATTCGTTTTGTTAGGATCGAAATAGATCGTATCTAAGACCGGCGTCGGCGCGGGTTTAGGCGCAGGCGGTGCAGGTGCCGGAGGTGGCGGTGGCGGCGCGGGTGGCGGAGGTGGCGGTGCTGGCGAGGGTGGAACCGGCGGAGGCATTGGAGGTGTTGGTGGCGCCGGTAGAGAAGGAGGAGCAGGCGGCGTCACTGCCACTGGTGCAGGCGGTTTTTCACACGGTGTGAGTTTAAGCGCTTCTAAAGATTTCTCTTTGACGGTTGTCACGCCCAGATTAAAGTGCGGAGAGTGTAATTCAGACCTCTTCTCTGCTATTTCATGCTCTGCTAAGGCGAGATAGGCTTCTGCCGTTGCATATTGGCAGGGCGCACATTTCTTTGCACCGGCATCCGTGGCCTTCTGGAAAATATCCTTGGTCTCATGATAGGCCATCATTGCTTCTTTACTGACTGAACATCCTGAGGCCACCATTGCACCCAGAATGAGAAGTATCAACATCATCCATTTCTTTTTCATATTCAAAATTCACCCCCTCTCGTCTAATCGCTCTATTTCTTTTTCGCTTCTGCCAGTCCGGATTGAGCTGCGGATTTTGAACGAACAGCAAAACCCCTTGCTTGTTTCCAGTCACCTTCGTCCGCTTCCATTTTTGAAATCTCTAAGAACTTTTCAGCGCTGCAGTATTCGTAAGGAACCAGTTTCTCCCCTCCGGCTCCTTTCAGCTCGGCAATCAGCTTTTCAGCGCTTTTCATCTCATTTCTGGCAGAGAAATAGTAGCAACCGGAAAGAGAGAAGGCAAGGAAGATAAGAGTGAATAAAAAAATACATGATCGCCTGTCCATAAATCCACCTCCATTCAGACGCTACAACTTTGTTTACAATAATGGAGGGATTTTGATTTGTCAACCATTTTTTGCTTCTCTTCGGACATAACTTTTCCGACATTTCTCATCACAAAAGTATAGCACCTGCCCCTCCACCTTTTCCTTCAAAGCGGAGCGTTTGGGGATATAGGTCAGACAATAGGGGTCCTGGACGAGTTCTTCGGGTTCATGCTTTCCTTTCACTCGCTTTTTGAAAGAAGGCATATCCCTGATGAGGAGGTGTAAGATGTAGTATAGTAGCAAAAGAAGAAAAACAAAAAAAAGAAGACGAACCATGATCAACCCTTACTATTTCTCATCCCTTTCGCAAAGGGAACGGGGGAAAGATTTTAATTTCTCGACGCCTTGATCTTCTTTCGCCTCTTTTAAAAGGTTTTGAACACTCTTTTTCAGCACAGGATGAATCAGTTCCGGTTCAATCTCCACAAGAGGGATAAGGACGAACTGCCGCTCATGCATGTGAGGATGGGGTATCTGGAGATTTTCTGTTTGGATGATCCGATCATCATACAGAAGGATGTCGAGGTCAATCTCACGAGGGCCCCATCGAAAAGTCTCTGCTCTTCCCAATCTTGATTCGACATCCTTTAAGGCTCGGAAGAGGTCGTGGGGTTCCAAATCGCTTTCAAGCTTAATGACGCCATTGACGAACCAGTCCTGAGCGGTATAACCGATGGGCCGGGTCTTAAAGAGAGAGGATCTCGATAAGAGTCTGTGGCGGTCAATATTCAGGATTTCGGAGATGGCTTTCTCGCAATGAGCGATCTTGTCGCCGAGGTTCGAACCAATCCCGATATAGACGATATGTCCCATTCTGGGTGAGGTAAGAAGACTTCGGCTTATTATTTCTTTTCTGAAATTTCTTCGGGTTTCTTCGGAGTGACATCAATCTCTTCCCGGTCTTTGGTCGCCTTTTTGAAATTTCGAATCCCCTTTCCCAGTCCTTCACCGATCTGGGGGAGTTTCCCGGCGCCAAAAATAACCAGGATGATGACCAAAATGATCAGCAGCTCCGGCATTCCTATTCCAAACATTCTTTTCTCCTTCTTCTGGTTTTTGGGATTTGCTAATACCAAAATCGAGCGATTTATTATTTTAAATGTAGCCGCAGCCTTTAGGTTGCGTGATTTTACCTGCCCGCCGAACCTGCCTTCGCCGAAACGCTTCGTGCAGGCAGGCAAGTTCTTTGGCAGGCGGGTCAGTAACGAATTCTCACCCAACGGGTGAGAAAAAGACGCAGGCTAAAGCCTTCGCCTACAAGAAATTTCAAAAAGAATCGCTCAATTTAGATAATATTCAACTTGGCGGAAGTGCATGGGAATCGAACCCACCACGGACATTTCTACCCGTCACTGGATTTGAAGTCCAGGAGGCCCACCAGAACCTGTCCACTTCCATTTCCCAGATTAATGGATTTTCCCTTTAAAGTCAAGGCATTTAGAGGAATTCGGGAGGTCTACCAAATTCTTAATACCTGAAATACTTAATGTTTTCTCACGAGAACGTTGGCCCTTTATAATTTCAACCTGGGATGGGGGAATTCCTAATTCTTTTGATAGGAATCGGATGAGAGCCTCATTTGCCTTTTCGTCAACAGGCGGGGCAGTTACTTTCACTTTAATCCCATCCCGATAAGGACCGACGATCTCATTTTTTGAAGATCTGGGCTGGAGGTACACCTTTAAGATGATATTTTCCATTTTCTGCCATCTCTTGGTTTTTTAAACCAAATGTAATCAAGGATGAGCGGCATATGGAATGTTGGAATTATGGAATATTGATGAACTTGTAAAAAGTCTTAAAACCCTATTATCTGTCATTCCTGCGCAAGCAGGAATCCATATTTTCATATAGTTAAAATTCTCTGGATTCCCGTTTTCACGCCTGCGCGCTGAAGCGCTACGTCGCGCAAGCACGGGAATGACGACTTTTTACGGGACCATCAATATTGGAATAGTGGATTTGTTTTCTTAAAGATTTTTATTTCATTCCATTATTCCACCCTTCCACTATTCCAGTTTTCCATCATTCCGCTATTCCAATAAACGAGAGTTGTCTTCCGGTTCGCCCTTCCCTCCTGTAAGAAAAGAAAAGGTCGTGGTGACAACGGGTGCAGAGATCAATCCTGGAAATTTGCTCTTCATCGATCCCTTCTTCCTTCATTTGAGCGATGTTAATCTGAACAAGGTCTAACATCCATCTTCCCTCTTGTTTCTTCACAGAAAAAGGCTCCCACTCTTCTTTAAAAACCCTTTGGTCAATCTCGTAACAGCAGGGACCAATGGATGGGCCCGTGGTGAGAAGGAGATCCTTCATGGAGGACATGAATTCCTCCTTCATCTTTCTCAAAACCTTTTTCGTGATATGCATGGCTGTGCCCTGCCTTCCGGCATGGATAGCGGCGATCACCTTTCTTTTTCGGTCAACCACGAGGATGGGAATACAGTCGGCTGTGCGAATTCCAAGAGATAGATTTGGAATGTCCGTGATCAGGGCGTCATACTCCAGGGGAGAAGGGTTCATTTTAGCGAAGTCTTTGAGGACGACAATCCCGTCCTGTTGCATCTGCTTGAGCAAGACCAGTCGGTTCGGATCGAGTCCGAAGGCCGATGTGATCCGCTCCCTGTTTCGGGAAACATCTTCGCTTCTATCCCCATTACTGAAGCTTATATTAAGTGAGTCAAAAGGGGGATGGCTTATTCCGCCGTGGCGGGTGAGAAAGGCATGCCGGACCCATTGAATCTCGCCAATGCCAGGGACCTCAAAATAGGGGATGCTATTCTTTATTTTAAGATGAGATTGATTAAGAAGGTTCATGGTTTTTTTAAATCTCTCTTGACCTTTCTGACCGAAGCAACCCCAAAACTTCCTTCATATCCTCGGGAATAGGGGCGACGAATCGAATCCTTTCTCCGGTTCGGGGATGAGTGAATCCGAGGCGATGGGCGTGGAGGGCCTGGCGCCCCATTTTCTTCATCATTTCAACTGTCCCTTTTTTTCCATAGAGAGGATCGCCTAAGATGGGATGACCGATAGAGGAGAGGTGGACCCTGATCTGATGAGTTCGGCCTGTCTGAGGATGGACCTCAAGAAGAGTGAACGGACCCAATCTCTCAAGGACTTTCCACCGGGTGAGGGCGACCCTTCCTTTTTTTGCCTTTGTTGACATCTTTTTCCTCTGATCGGGGTGCCTACCAATGGCCGAATCGATCTGGCCTTCATTGTGTTTAACATTTCCATGGGCAATAGCCAGATAAACCTTCTCGACCGTCCGGTTTTTAAACTGCCTGGTCAGTTGATGATAAGACTCGTCATTTTTAGCAACGACCATCACACCTGAGGTCTCCTTATCGAGACGATGCACAATACCGGGCCTCAGAGCACCATTGATCCCCGAGAGGTCGTTGCAGTGATGGAGCAGGGCATTGACCAGTGTGCCTGAAGGGTTCCCGGGAGCAGGATGGACGACCATCCCCGCTGGCTTATTGATGACGATAATGGAAGGATCTTCGTAAAGTACCAGTAGGGGAATAGGTTCGGGTTTCAGGGAAAGAGAAGCCGGCTGAGGAAGCGTTCCAGAAATAACATTCCCTGTTTTCAGATGAATGCTCGGTTTTACCGGTTTCTGGTTCAGAAGAATCATCTTCTGTTCAATGAGATGCTTTGCCTGAGACCGGGAGAGGCTCAGATTGGCTTCTGCGAGAAACAGATCGAGGCGTTTCCCCTGGCCTTCCTCTGTTACCTGAATAGAGAAAGATTTCGTGCTCTCTTCAACCAAATTTTCCATGGCAATTTAATCCCATACAAATAAAGGAAATACCATAATCCCCCTCTCCCTTGATGCCTGCCTGCGCGAAGCCCCGCCTCCAGAAGCCTTGCGGAGGGCAGGCGCTTCGGCGAAGGCAGGGGAGAGGGTAGGGGTGAGGGTGAACATGGGGTTTCCCCCCCTCCCCTTAGTCCCCTCCTTCCAGAGGCTGTGTCACAATTACCGCTCGCCCTTCGACACACTCAGGACGTACGGCTAAGTAATTGTTTTTTAATATGCCATGGTCCGTTCGCGGTGAGCCCTTCCCTCGACTTCGCTCAGGACATTCGGAAAAAACCGTTCGCCCTGAGGCTCTCGAAGGGACGAACGGTTCGCTCAGGACAGGCTCTGTCGAACCATGAACGGACTTACGACATAGTCTCCCAAGGGAGGGGATATTCTTTATTGCTCTGGTAATTTGGATTTGGAATTTGGAATTTAGGATCGATCATTTCTCGTTCATTTGGCTTAACGCTTTTTCAACCCCTGCGGCCAGTAGAGGAATCTCTTCGTCGGAGACGGTCCGCATATCGAAAATCAACTCTTCTTTGCTGATCCGTGAAATGATGGGGGGAATACCTTTTCTCAAGCTTTCTTCAAGGCTTTTGACGGAACGGTCAGGGGATTTAATGGAGAGGACGATCGTCGGGAGTTCCTGAAGGGGAAGGGCTCCTCCGCCCACCTGAGAGACATCCTCTTTGAGAGTGACTTGAAACCCTCTGCCGAGCTTCTCCTGCAGCCGTTTCAAAAGGCGCCTGCCTCTGCTCTTCAGCTTCCTTCTATCCAGCCCTAACATCTGGAGAGTGGGAATCTCTTCCATCGCCCTCTGCTCATCCAGATAGAGAAGAAGCGTGGATTCGAGAGCCGCCAGGGTAAGCTTATCGATACGCAGCGCCCGTGTCAGGGGATTAAGCTTGATCGAATCGAGGATATCCTTCTTTCCCAGGATGATTCCAGCCTGGGGTCCTCCCAGAAGTTTATCACCGCTAAAGGTGACCACATCGACTCCGGTCCGGATCGTCTCCTGAACCGTGGGCTCCTTTTCCAATCCATACCGGGTGAGGTCAACGAAACAGCCGCTTCCGAGATCCTCCATTACAGGGAGATGATGCTCTCTCCCAATCTGGACCAGTTCATCAAGGGAGACCTCCGCGGTGAAGCCCATCACCCTGAAGTTGCTTGTATGGACCTTCAGGAGCAGAGCGCTCCCGGGACCGATCGCCCTCTGATAATCATTGAGATGGGTCCTGTTTGTCGTCCCAACCTCCCTGAGAAAGGCTCCGCTTCGTTTCATCACGTCAGGAATCCGGAAGGCGCCTCCGATTTCCACCAGCTCTCCCCTCGAAATGACCACCTCTCTTCCCTCTGCCATGGTATTGAGACAGAGCAGGACAGCTCCGGCATTATTATTAACGACCAGGGCCGACTCTGCGCCAGAGAGCCGGCAGAGGATTCCCTCCACATGAGCATATCGATCGCCGCGCTCACCCAGGGCAAGATCGTATTCGAGATTGGAATAGGCTTTTGCCACTTCTACGATCTGTTTGAGCGCCAGGGGGTGGAGAGGGGCTCTTCCCAGATTGGTGTGGATCACGATTCCGGTGGCATTGATGACCCGGCAAAGCCTGGGTTGAACCTGAAGGTCAATCTCTTTCTGAAAGAGGGGGAAGAGATTTTCAAAGGAGAAGAGGGTCTCCTCGCAGCCGGAGAGATCTTCCTGATGCAGGACCTTTTTGCGCAATCGGCCCAGACCTTTCCGGATGGCTTCCACGACCACGGCTCTGGGGTGCACCCTCAACAGACCTACGATCTCTTCTCTGGAAAGGATTTCATCCACACTCGGTATCTTACGAAGAACCTGCTGGCGAAGGGTCGGAGACATCTCTTACACCTCATTGAAAAATATAGATTTCAAAATGAAAAGTGTAAAATCAAAAAAATGCTTTGAAAATTTGCAATTTTCAATTTACATTTTGCATTATACCCCAATTGAGCCATAATTTTGGGAAAATCCCCTCTAACTCCCCTTTGCTAAAGGGGAGTACCCATCATCATCCCCCTTTGAAAAAGGGGGATTGCCGCCGGCCCATAGGGCCTCTGGCCCGGAGGGAGGGGGATTTTAAAATGAGGCTCAAAAAACTTCCTAATGGCCCAACTATCAGAGAAATATTTCGTTGAAGGAATTATTTTTCGCTCAATTGGGGTTATACAATGCCGTTTAGCTATTTTTATTCATGGCTAAGCGGTGGTTTCCTCCTCGCAATCAGTGTTTTGATAATCTTGAAAAAGTTCATCCGGATAAATCGGGTGGGCCACTCCAGTTCTCTCTTCTCACAGACCGTGGACATGCTATAGGTCTCCAGTGAAAGGGGTTTTTTCAGCATCGACTCAAGAGCGGATTCCCTCTCTACGGGATCCGGCAAGGCCATGATCAGGTCAATCTCTCCCATCATAGAAAGCGCCTTTTCGATCCGCAACTCAACCGATTCGGCTGTCTTCCGGTCGATCAAACCAAACTCGGCTTTCAGGCGATTCAGCCTCTTGCCGGACTCATAGGTGCTCGCCACGATTTCATTGCGATCCATCCACTCGGTTTCATAGTTGAGGATGTATTTCCAGCTCGGCGTCATTAAAGCCTGACGGTGTTCCTCCACGGTCCGGTAGAGGAGACGGTATCCAAACTTTTCAGGCTCTTCGAAGACCGTGCTTCCGGGATCAAGGAAGGGAGCGAGAGGAGAGATGAAGGGAACGAGCTTGTCATAGGGTTGGAATCGCTTCAACAGTCCCCGGCAGTAATCGACCGTCTCCAGGACCGATTGATAGGTTTGCTTCGGAAGGCCGATCATGAAGAAGAGGTCGATCCTCTTGCAGCCAAGGTCGATTGCATCGGCAATCATTTTCTCCATCGGCTGATTGGCATAGGGCCTTCCGAATGCCTTTCGGACCTCTTCATCGTGAGACTCGGGTGAGATTTCGATATTAAAATTTTTTACCGATTCGGCAATCCTCTCCAGCTGAGCCCTTGAGGGGGGAACAAAAAATTCAAAGGCGATGTGATTGTCGATCGGTTTTTTCTTCATCTCCCCGAGAAAAGCGGCGCCATACTCTTCTCCGGGCTGGAAGATGTCGCCGATGATCATGATGGGAGCATTGAGATGGTCCGAGGTATTGAAGATATCCTGCGCCAGAAGCCTCGGGTCCCGGTAGGCCGGCTTCGTGCGATTGGCCATCGACCGGAAAGTCCGGGATGACCCTCCGCAGGTTTTGCAATGGTAGATGCAGCCACGGCAGGTGAAGACAGCGGTCACAGGATAGGAATACCAGTCGACAAAGGGCTGGTAGCCAACCGGGTCAACATACCTGACAACCTTCTTCATGATATGGCGATAATCGATCGTGATATCATTGAGGTCTTCGGGCACATAGGTGATGGGGTTGGCCAGGATGACATTCTTCCCATCCCGGTAGGTGAGGTTGGGGATGTTTTTAAATTCCCCTTTTTCCTTGAGTGCCTTTAATAACTGGAGCAGGGGCTTTTCGGTCGAGTCTCCTCTCATCACAAAATCGACAAAAGGATACTGGCGAAGGATCTCTTCGTGATAGTAGGTGGCGGAAAGCCCGCCCAGTATGACGGGGGTATCAGGATGAAACCGTTTGATCATCTCGGCCAGGGCCAGCGCTCCGTGGACATGGGCCATCCAGTGGAGGTCGATGCCGAAAGCAAGAGGCCTGTTCTTGCGGATAAGCCTCTCCACATCGAAGCCTTCGTCTTTGAGCATCTTCAGGGCGACATTGATGATCCTGACCTTCAGGCCATGCCGTTCCAGATATTCCGAGAGGCTGGCAAAACCGATGGGGTACATTTCAAAGATAGGGGTGGATGGCACCACGTCGCTGATGGGGCCGTATATTCCGGGTCTCTTTCTGAAATCGTAATAGGTGGGGGGATGAAGGAGGATTAAGTCAGCCGTTGCCATTTTCACTTCTGTGGAGCTCCGCTCTGGGGACGGGGGACTTCGTGCCTTGGAGGAGCGGGTTTTTCCGGTTCCGGATATTTTAGGCGAAATGCTTCGACCATCTTTCCGATCTCGGGGTGGTCTTTGATCTGTTCTCCAAGAGCCATGAGGTTGTGAATGAATTCATTCCTGTCCTGGAGCTGCTTGAGGATCTGTTCGGCCTCCCCTTTGACCTTTGTCCTCAGGGCCTTCTGTTTTTCAGTATCCTGGGTCTTTAAAGAGGCAATGAGGTCTCTCAGGTTCTGGATGAATTCCTCCGGAAGACTTATCTGATATAAGCGGGCCAGATGGAGGATGCGGGAATAGGGGCCGATGTTGTATTGCAGCCATGTCTCAACTTCCGTCACATCGGAGATGGCGACCCTCTCCTTGAACTGGTTCAGACTGCTCTCAAAAGATCTTTTTTCTGAAGCATTAAAAAAATGAGGTTCATTGTTGTTGAAGGTGAGATCCAGTCTTCCCCCATACAATCCCTTCTGAGCCATCTGAACGATCAGACTGTTTTTAATGATGGGGGGGTAGGGAAGGTTCACTCCCGTATGACCGCCCACAATGAGATAAATCCCCGGCACGGTCTGGGCCAGCTCCACATCCTTGGGATAACCAAGATGGCTGATGAGGATGATCATATCGGTTTTCGGCTGGAGCTCTTTGACCATGGCCTGAGCGGTTTCAGTGGGAGAACGAAGCGCAAGCCCCTTTTTTCTAAGATCGTTTGGATTTGGAAAAGTTTCGGGCGCGATGAGGCTGAAGATTCCAATTCTAAGACCATCCATCTTTTTTATGAGGTGGGTCTGGAAGAGCGGTTTGCCTGATGATTCATCGATGACATTGGAGGAGAGGAAAGGGAATTTCGCTCTCCTGGACATCTCCAGTAGAAACTCTTTGCCCAGACTGAGATCGTCATCTCCGATAGCCAGAACATCGTAACCCATGAGGTTGAAACTATCGATGATTAGTTTTGCCTTTTCCGTTGCCATCTTGATCTCATTTTCAGGAACAGGAACCGAATATCTTTTAAAGAGAAGGTCGCCTGCATCTAAAATGAGCAGATCCTTCCCCCCGCTCTCACGAACCTCCTTGATCCAGGCGCCTCTTCTGGCCAGACCGCCAAAACGTGTCTTTTGGTCTCAGGTGGGGCAGGGATCGATCTCACTGTTGATATTATTGGTGTAAAGGATCGTGAGGGTTTTGGTTTGTTTCTGGGCATAAGAAGTTCCCGTGATCATCAACAGGATGACGAGCCCATAAAAAACTAAAAAAAATCCCACCTTTTTCACTCTATCCACCGCCATTTACCCCGTTAGAAAGTTCGCTTTAAAACGAACATGGTATTTAAAGCCTCATGTAAGCCTTCCCGTTAAAATAACGAAGGTCTTCTTACGAGGTTTGTTAACACTTTTCGATATTTATACCCTATTCACCCCCCGAAAACAAGAGTTATTAGTCAGTCTATAATTGTATAGACACTGAAGATAAATCCCTCCTTCCCTCCCTTTGCCCTCCGGGTCGGAGACCACTCTGGGTCGGAGACCACTCCGGGTCGGAGACCACTCCGGGTCGGAGACAAAAGGGAGGCGCCGCCGTCCAGAGCCGCATTACTTACTCCAAGGCCGCTATTGGGACTCTGGCGCCGGACGGAATTACCCCTCTTTAGCCGCCGGCCCATAGGGCCTCTGGCCCGGAGGGCAAAGAGGGGCGACCTGCCTGCGCGAAGCCCCGCCTCCAGAAGCCTTGCGGAGGGCAGGCGCTTCGGCGAAGGCAGGGGGGAGATTTTCAGAAGAGTATGTCTTCTCAATTATGGACCCCTTACTACTTCATGGGTGAATTAGACAGAAGCAACATTCATACTAAGATACCCCTCCTCAACCTTAATAACAAGGTGCTGTGGATTGCGGTGGGTAGTGGTAGCTTCTGAGTTTATTGCCGACGCTGAACTGGAGAGAAGATTTGATGGGCAGTTAGAGAAATTACCGATTGTTAGGCCATGAAAACCAAAATGATAGGCGCTGTCCCCATTGCATTTTGTCCAATGACAAGGGCCGCCCCCGTTCCCAAATCCCGATTTAGAAATTTTAAAATAGTTCCCTCTCCCTTGACGGGAGAGGGTTAGGGTGAGGGTGAATAGTTCACCTTTAGGGTTACCCCTCCCCCTCGCCCCCTCCCGCAAGGGGAGGGGGATTTACCTGGAAAACAATTTTCTATCTCTGTTTTAGGGCCCGTTGCCCTTCCTTGCGCTATTTGGCGTCTGGTGCAATAAAGTGTTAGGCGGTCTGCATTTGAAATACTTTCACCTCAGCTTCGATTCGGTTATGCAGCTTGTCCTTTTCCACTTCGAGGTCATATCTCGCCTGAAGATTTAGCCAAAACCGTTCTGACAGGTTGAAATAGCGGGACAATCTGAGAGCTGTATCCGCGGTGATGGAACGTTTACCGTGGACAATCTCATTGATACGACGCGCCGGAACATTGATGTCTTTGGCCAATTTGTACTGGCTGATACATAGCGGTTTCAAAAATTCTTCCATAAGAATTTCACCTGGGTGGATAGGCGGAAGCATTTTTTTCCTCATAGTGGTGACCTCCTAATGATAATCCACGATTTCTACTTCATAAGCATCGCCTTCTGACCAGCGATAACATATACGCCACTGGTCATTGATGCGAATGCTATGTTGCCCTTGGCGATTGCCTGTAAGTTTCTCCAAGCGATTCCCTGGCGGTATACGTAAGTCTTCTAATTTCTCCGCAGCATCGAGCAAGAGCAGCTTCCGTAAACCTATACGGTGAACATCAGCAGAGAATCGAAGTGACCGTTGCCGTAGAAAGAGCTTCTCGGTCTCTCTGCAACGAAAGCTCTTTAGCATAAACAAATGTTAACGGGAGTCGATATTATTGTCAAGCGTTATTATTGATTGATCTTCTAAGTGATTATCGTCACGGCTCACTGGCGGAGATGGAGCGATAGCGGAATCCCCGACCAATGAAGCCGATTGATAATATTTAAGGCCTCGATCGTGTACCCGCCTGGGTATGCGACAAATGTGGCGAGCAGTATTTTGACGCGCCCGTCTATAAGCGACTGGAAGAGATCGCCAAGCATCGTACTCAGATCAAGAAAACAATCTGCTTCCCCCTCGCAGAATATGATGCAGGTCTTGCCCAAGCCTGAAGGGATTTACGGAGCTGTTGGCTATTTATACTTATGCTTTGATTTGGGCTTGCCGGAAGTTCATCGAAGAAGGAAAGGGGTTAGGAAGGCGACCGGAGTTGGTGGGAGAGAGGATGAGGAAAGAGCGTTGGAGGGTGTCGAAGGTGAGGGCCGAGATGGCTTATTTGTAAGCAGAGAGATGGGAATGTCGATGATTGAAATTGTGAGGAGGTTGTAAGTAGGGGGTTCAGCCATTGCGATGGCTATGAGGAGAAAGATCTCCCGAGATGAAAAACAATTGTGATCATTGTGAGCTACGTCCCCTTAATCCTTTCAGGCATCGCCCAACGCTTCGATGACCCTTCCGTCCAAAAGAACATGGCTGTTGACTTGGAACTCATCCAAGCCTATGACCACCTCTTGACCCAGCTCGAACACGATATCATCGCCTGTGCCAAAGAACACGACCTCAGATCCTATGCCCTGCTCCAAACCATTCCCGGGGTCGGAAGAATCCTCGGCCTGGTCATCCTCTACGAGATCGAATCCATTGAACGCTTCCCCTCTGTCCAGGATTTCGTCTCCTACTGCCGTCTGGTCAAGTGCATCAAAGAATCCAACGGCAAAAAATACGGCTCCAGTGGTAAAAAGATCGGTAACGCCCATCTAAAATGGGCTTTCTCCGAGGCTGCCGTCCTTTTCCTCAAGGGCAATGAACCGGCCAAAAAGTTTCTCCAAAGGCTTACCCATAAACACGGTAAAGCCAAGGCCCTCTCTATCCTCGCCCACAAGCTCGGGCGGGCCGTCTATTTCATGCTTAAAAACAAGGAGGCTTTTAACCAAAAACAGCTCCTCGGTCTCTAAATATTGGAGGGGATGGATCAGCCTGCCGCCTAACTGGAACCTCTCTGGGCACGAGCATGCACCTGCATCCATCAGGGTCAAGAAAACCCATGCATCTTAGAATGCCAACTTGATGGTATGCCACTTTGGCCCGGTAGCCCATGATTTGATTGGCGGTCCGTCCCGCTCCTCATATTTTGATCAGCGTGCCATGTTGGTCAGGTTCTGCCCCTCACCCGAACCCGTAACTAACTGGGGACCTTACCCCGACGTGTTGAATAGGACGGCATGAGGGCACGGCATCGTTTCTAGGTCGCAGAGGGATTCTTTTCTCTCTGCAGTTCCGTCTCAGACGGGATTGAACCTCTATAAGTGTT
>Ga0154725_1151_pt1 | contig 25042 bp, 19 predicted proteins | sample Rifle2008BG16ft_FD_105733 | JGI IMG/M metagenome (GOLD analysis project Ga0154725, IMG submission 105733) | Deltaproteobacteria bacterium RBG_16_49_23 | reverse complement strand
CGTTAAGAAGGCGATCGTCAGCAGTGTGAGGATCACGGTCATGATGTTTATGATTCTCACCGGAGCCACAGCCTTTTCTCAACTCCTGGCCTATACCGGAGCCAGCTCCAGCCTCGTCGGTTTGGCCACAGGGCTTCCCATGCACCCCATTGTGGTGGTCATCATCATGCAATTTATCCTTATCCTCCTGGGGACATTTATGGAACCCCTCTCGATTTTGATGGTGGCGCTTCCCATCTATATGCCGATCATCCGGCAGTTGGGCATCAATCCATTGGCTTTCTGTTCCGTCCTCTTGATCAATATGGAGATGGCGACGATTTCCCCGCCGGATGGATTGGTCCTCTACACGATGAAAGCCGTGGCTCCCCGGTACAGCATGTCCCAGATCTACAAGGCAAGCATTCCCTTTGTCATCATCGATGCAATCGCCATGGCCATCATTATGATCTTCCCCGAGATTGCCCTGTTCCTGCCTTCCATTGCCAAATAGACTAGAGGCGCATCGAACATTAACAGATGCCCCACCCCCACCCCCGACCCTCCCCCTGAAGGGGAGGGTAATCATCACGCGCTTCTTGTAATTCCTTCCCTTTCAAGGGGGAGGTCGGGAGGGGGATGGGCCCCTCTCTGCTTTCTTATTATCCCTATTTTTTAAAGGATTTCATCACTTCTTCCTTCATGACCTTTCCCATTTTATTTCTGGGAAGTTCACCCAGGAAAAGAATCTCTTTAGGACATTTCCAGTCCAAGAGATGTTCCTTACAGTGATCTCTTATCTCTTTTTCTGTAAAAGCGACCCCGGGTTTTAATATCACGGCGGCCACCACCTTTTCCCCCCACCTCTCATCAGGAATTCCTACGACACAGGACTCCGATACTTTTGGGTGCTGGTTGATCACAGATTCGATCTCTTTAGGAGAAATGTTTTCTCCTCCGGAGATAATGATATGCTTCAAACGGTCTGTGATGTAGTAATATCCATCCTCATCCTTCTTTCCCAGGTCGCCTGTCCGAAACCATCCATCCACAAATGCAGCCTCTGTCTCTCGAGGTTTTCTCCAATAACCCGGAGTGACATTAGGTCCTTTTAGCCAGATTTCTCCAACTTCACCTGGTTTTAAATCCTCAAAGTTGTTTGGGGTTACAATTCTTACCTCTACATGGGGGAGAGGGAGGCCGATGGAGCCCGGTTTTTTTACGCCCCGGAAGGGGTTCGAAAAATTCATTCCTGTTTCGGACATTCCCTCTCTTTCCACAGGTTCTTTGCCAAAAACCCTTCTGATTCTCTCAAAATCTTTTGGGAGAAGAGGGGCGGAGCCGGAGGCCAGGAGCCGAAGATGGCTGAAATCCGGACCGACTCGTTCGATTCGATCCATCATTCTCAGATACATGGTTGGAACGCCCATAAAGATGGTGCAGGCCAGATCCCCTTTTTGACGGGAAAGAACATCCACGGCGACATCAGGGGAGAACTCATCGCACATCACGATCTTTGCTCCAATGATCAGGGACGTATGGAGGGCAAAGCATAATCCATGGACATGAAACAGCGGAAGGGCATGACAAAGGACATCTTTTTCAGTCATCTCCCAGATATGGATGATATTTTTTGCATCCTGGATGAGGTTTTGTTGAGTGAGAATCGACCCTTTCGGTTGCCCTGTCGTACCCGAGGTGTAAATGAGAAGGGCAGGGTCATGAGGGCTAACCTCCGTATCAATTATCTGAGAAGGGTATCCTGGGAACAGCTTCTCTTCAGTGAAAGGGGTTTCCGTGTCAATAGAGAGGAGAAGTCGTTTCTCATCGATCGACCGGATCAAAGCCTCTTCTTTTTTTCCGCTGATAACGATCCGGGCACCGGTATCCTTCAAGAAATAGTCCATCTCATCCTTTTTAAAACCCGGGTTGAGGATGACTGAGATGGCCCCCATCTTCTGGACGCCAAGATAAAGCGCCACCTGTTCCAAGCTCTTAGGAATGAAGAGAATGACCCTGTCCCCTTTTTTAAGTCCCATTTCGAGCAGTCCATTGGCCACCTGGCTGGAGGATTGCTGAAGGGAAGAGTAGGTCATTCGGCTTTCTATTCTTCCCCTTCTCAAAAAGAGGAGGATTTCCTTTCTACCCAATCGGAGAGCCGTTTGGTCAATGAGAGATGCAACTGTCTCATTCATATTTCTTCATCCTATTCATGGAGACCTCTAACCTTTCTCCTTCGGCTAAGCCTTCGATTGAGCTCACGCTCAAAACTTACCAGGCAGCCCTCTCCTCTGCGGGGAGAGGGACGGGGTGAGGGGAGTTATAACCCCAGATAAGCTGCCTTCACGCGTTCATCAGCGAGTAAATCCTGACCGGTTCCGGAAAGGACGATTCGACCAAGCTCTAATACGTAACAACGGGTTGAGAGGGATAGGGCGCGGGTCACATTTTGCTCGATCAGCAATATGGTGACTCCCTGGCGGTTAATTTTTTGAATCGTCTCTAAAACTTCATCTACCAGAAGGGGGGCCAGACCCAGGGAAGGTTCGTCAAGAATGAGCAGTTTGGGTTTAGAAAGGAGACCCCGGCCAATGGCCAGCATCTGTTGTTCGCCGCCCGAGAGGGTGCCTGCCAGTTGACTAATACGTTCTTCAAGACGGGGGAAAAGCTTAAAGACCCATTCCATTGTCTCTTTTTTTACATTTCGCGCAGTCCTGATGTAGGCCCCGAGTTCCAGATTTTCACGCACACTCAACCCTGGCCACAGCCGCCGTCCTTCCGGGACATGAGCTATTCCCATCTCTACAATGCGATAGGCATGGAGGCGGTCGATGCGTGTCTTTTCAAATCGGATTTCACCGGAGGACAGAGGCACCAGGCCGGAGATCGCTTTGAGGGTTGTGCTTTTCCCGGATCCATTAGACCCCACGAGCGTGATGATTTCATCCCGGCTCACAGCGAGCGAGACATCCCAAAGGGCCTGGGCGTCGCCATAGGAGACATGGATATTTTTTACATCAAGCATAATGACTTTTCCCTGAGGCATAGTTCTTGCCCAGATAGGCCTCAATGACCTGAGGATTCCTGGCCACTTCGTCCGGAGGGCCTTCGGCGATCTTCTCCCCGAAGTTCAGAACGATCAGGCGATCACTCACACTCAACACGGCTCGCATGACATGCTCAACCATAAAGATGGTGATTCCACTCTCCCGCAATTGTTGGATGAGACGGATCATCCTATCGACCTCTGTCGGATTGAGACCCGCTACGACTTCATCGAGCAACAACAACTCCGGCCGGGTCGCCAGGGCTCTGGCCACCTCCAGCCGCTTTCGGTCAGGCAACGTTAAATTACGGGCCAGGAAGTTAGCTTTCGAAGTCAAGCCGGTGAACTCAAGGACCCGCAAGGCTTCCTGGGTAGCGTCCTTCACTTCACCTCTTACCCAGCCCTTTCCGAAAAAGGCTCCCACTCTGACATTATCTAACACCGTCATCTCCGGAAAGGGCTTGACCACTTGATGCGTGTTGGTGATGCCCATGACACAGATATGATGAGGCATGAGCTTGCTTATATCTTCACCTTTGAAGAGAATCCTCCCAAAGGTGGGAGGATGGACCCCCGTGATGCAACGAAAGAGAGTTGTCTTTCCGGCGCCATTGGGACCGATCAGCCCGACGATCTCCCCTGAGCGGACCTGAAAGTTTACATTTAACAGCGCTGCCAGGCCGCCGAAGTTTCTGGATACCTTTCGTCCCTCAAGAAGAATCGCCATAATGATTTACCTTATGCCTTTTCGGTTGCTGCCAGAGACCTTCTCTTTCGTTTATTCCACCAGATATTGAACCGATGGTGGACACCCAGGAGTCCCTTCGGCTCAAAGAGGATGATGAGCACCAGAAGACCGCCATAGACGAGAAGGTGGAGGCTGCTCAGGGAGAGTTTGATCAAACCCAAATTGAGATTGGCGGTGAGGATCCGGTCCTGCACCACAATGTAGAACACCGCCCCCAGAACCGGTCCGATCAGGGTGCCAATTCCGCCAATGATCGGCATGAGCACCATGGCAATGCTCATGGGGAAACCGAAGACCGTTTGAGGGTCGATATAAAAGACATACTGGGCGTAAATGCTGCCACTGATGCCCACCAAGAAAGCGCTGAGCATCAAGGCCAGGATCTTGTACCGGGTCGTATTGACTCCCACTGTCTCGGCAGCGTCCATATCCATATTGATGGCAAATAATCCCAAACCAAATTTCCCATTTTTGACACGCCAGGACACAAACAGGGCAAAAAACATGAGCCCCATGACCCCATAATAGAAAGCTGTCGCATAAGCCTGGATATCAGGCGGGGTAGGCAACATCAGGCCAGTCGCCCCGCCTGTCAGAACCCCTTTTTGCAGGAATCCCTTGAGCAGGGAGTTATTTTTTATCAGATCATCGAGGTTCAACATCAGAAGGCGTGTCGCCTCACCCACACCGATGGTTGCGATAGCAAAATATTGGCCCCGGAGACGTAAACAGGGGTAACCCCATAACAGCCCGTATAAGGAGGCAATCATCCCGGCAACGGGTATCGTCAGGAGCGCCGGAATGCCCCTCAGGGTAAGGATACATGTGGTGTAAGCCCCAAGACCGTAGAACGTCGCATGACCAAAGGAGGTCTGTCCTGCGTAGCCGCCAAGAATGTTCCATGCCGTGCTCATCGTGATATAGAGGAAAGTTAGAAACCCCAGGGTCTGCAAGTAGCCTCCCTGTAATTCTAAAAACGGAATAAGCACCAGGAAGGCTAAAACAGGCCCGCCCACCCATAGTTTCCAGGAACGGCTCATTTCCTTCACCCTCATCCTGCACACCCTAAGAAGTTTATGGCCTGATCAATCTGTCCACTAACTCCTTCATTCCTCCCGGCATCACGATCAGAACGATCACGAGAAGCGCAAAGCTGACGAAGTCTTGCAAGGCCGGCATTAACCAGAGAACGCTTAAAGCCTCAGCCAGAGCAAGCACGAGAGCTCCTAAAGCAACGCCGATCATGCTTTCCAGACCACCCAGTACGACAATGCAGAAGCCTTTTAAAAGATGAGATCGCCCGAAATCAGGATCGAAGGCAAAGATCAGAGCCATCAGTGATCCGGCCAGACTTGCCAGGGCGGTGCCAATGCCGAAGGCCGTCTCCATCACACGTTCCGTATTAATCCCGGCAAGCTTGCTCGCCTCTTTATCCTGAGCCGTAGCGCGAATGGCTTTGCCCATGTATGTATGACCAAGGAACTGCCGGAGGACCACAAGAGCCAGAACTCCTACGATAAAAACGACCAGCCGGTTGATCGAGATGGAGATGCCGCTTATCTGAAAGGTCATCAAAGTATATTTCGTGGTGACGGCCTTGGTGTCCCCGGAGAAGACAAGGTAGGAAATATTCTGCATGATCAACCAGACGCCAAAGAGGAGAAGCAGCGAGGAGATGGGCGGGGCGCCCATGACCCTTTGGACGACGTAACGCTGAAGGAGGACGCCAAAGACGAAAAAGACCGGGGCAATCAGGATGGGGACGAGAAAGGGATTTGCTCCTAAATGGACGATCAGGATAAAAGCGACATACGCCGCCCACATCATCACCCCTGCGTGGGCGAGGTTGACAATCTTCATGACCCCGTAGATCAGCGCCAGCCCATAAGACATGGTCGCATAAAGACCCGCCAGGAGTATGGCGCTGACGATCAAGGCAGAAATATCAATTGTAATGAGTTCACCTATCGGGAAAAGAGCGGATCGGCATCATCTCTTTTTTGGAATTGGAATAATGGCTTCAGCGGTGGCCACATCCTTGGGGTGGATGAGAGCCACTTTGCCCCCGGGCATATTCTGCATGATCAAATGATCGTTGTTGATTTGGCCATTGGGTTCGAACCAGACACGGCCCCCGACCACCAATGAGTTTCTCATATCCATTTTCGCTAAGGCGTCACGGATTTTTGGCTTATCCAGGGTTCCGGCATCCTCGATGGCTTTGACCATCACCCGGAAGGCCTCATAGGCGGTCGCTGCAAACCACTCGGCCTGTTCATTGTAAGTCTTTTGGTACTTGTCAGCGAAAGCCTTCGTGGCCGGGGTGGGGATATCCTTATTCCACCAGTTACAGGAGACAATGTAATCCGATGCCGGACCCAGGGCATCCCGGGCGGCTTTCTCCGGCCCCCTCGGTCCATAGCTCACGATCAAATGGTATAATCCCATCTCCGTGTAACGTCGATGAATGGTCGTATAGTCGGCGAGGCGGGCGTCGGCCAGAAAGACATCCGCATTGGCGGCCTTAACCTTCTGGAGGAGAGGATCGGCGTCTTTCATATTTAACTCAAAAGGCTCGTCCATCACGACACTGAATCGATCCGGGGCCGCCTTGCTCTTTTCTAGGACTCCTTGACGGAATTCTTTGCCATGGGAGGTATTCTCTCCGACAAGGGCAATTTTTAAAGGTCTCTTCACTTTGCCGGCGTTTTGCTGGATGGCAATCCAGTCCATCAGGGTAAAGGAAAGTTTTTCAATGCTTGAAATGATGCAGAAGATGTATTTCATTCCACGCTGGTAGATGGCCCCCGTTGCGCCGCCTCCATTCACATAAGGAACGCGGTATTTCTCTGCGACGATGGTGTGGGCTGTGATGAGAGGGGTTCCATACCCCCCCATTAAAACATTAACTTTGTCCTCGGTGACCAGCTTCTCATAGAGTTGAACCGAAGTGGTGTTGTCGCTTTTATCATCATAAATAATCAGTTTAATGGGGATTCTCTTCCCGTACTCTTTAACCATGATCCCGCCTGCCTCGTTAATTTCTTTGATAGCCATGGCGTAGGCCTTATTGACGTAACCGCCCTCGCGGCTCTGGCCCCCTGTAAGCGGGAGAGCGGCGCCGAGGATGATTTCCTTTGGCCCCTGAGCGAAACCTGTTTCCGGAATGATCATAGAAAGAAGGACAAACAGAAAGATTGAAGGAAAGAACTTGTTTAGCTTGATCATGGCGTACTCCTCCCTTAATAAGATTTAATACTTCTTTTCCCGGAGGGCCCCCACCCATCCGAAAGACAGCTTGGAGAGATTGGGATTATATATCAGAATTAAAAGCCCGCTGTCAATTTATTCGTTGAGACCCTATCCCCGCCTTTCCCATCTCTTCCCGGGGAGTAAAAGTGGATTAAGGATAAGTCAGTCATTTGAAGATGTTGAATGACATCGGTTATAATGAAAAATATTTCCTTTCTTTGAGAGATTGTGTTGTAATTCGCCGTTCGCCCTGAGGCTCTCGAAGGGTGAATCTCGCAAAGCGCGGGATCGAACCATGAACGGACTTACGACACAGCCTTTGAGGAAAGAAGGTAAAACCATGGATCACTTCTCCCGGATTAAAGAAGAATTTAAAAGACAGGCCGAAGCGCTTTCAGTTGCTTCCGTGTTTACGGACTCCGGTGTTCTGGAACAGATTCGTGCTGCCATTCGGCCAACGAATACAATGAGCCTTTTGGATTTGGGCTGCGGGCCGGGCATCGTTACTGCTGCAATCGCTCCGGAGGTGCGGGAAGTGGTTGCCTTTGACCTCACGCCGGAGATGATCGATAAAGCAAGGGCAAGATGCGAGGAGGCAGGCCTGAAGAATGTCCGTTTTGAACTTGGCAGCGCGGAACACCTTCCTTTTCAAAATGAGAGCTTTGATTGCGTGGTGACCCGTTTGACGATTCATCACTTCCTTGACGCCAACCGGGTGATGGACGAAATCGTAAGAGTTACCCGGAAGGGAGGGAAAGTGATTGTGGCGGATGTGATCTCCTCAGAAAATGAAGAAGAGGCTGCGTTGCATAACGCCCTTGAGACGTTGAGAGATCCGACCCATGTTCGGATGGTTTCCCCCAGCGATCTGTTGAAACTTTTTAAATCGGCCGGTCTGCGAGTCACCTCATCAGTGACCTGGGAGATGGAGAGGGATTACGATGAGTGGATCCGGATTACGAATGCTCCCGAACGGGTGAAACCGCTTTATGAAGTCATGGGTGCCCTGGCCAGAGCGGGCATTCATGCGGGTATCCATCTCCATCTCAATGGGAAAACAGTGGCATTCACCCATCGATGGCTGTTAGTTACCGGAGAAAAAGAGTAGTTCAGATGGTCAGGATGAGCCCGGTGACGAGGAGGAGAGTACCGATGCCCGTGCAACAATCTCTTATACTATTGGAAGAGGAGAGAAAAATGAATTTATCTAATGACCAGCTTTTAGAGATTGCACAATATTCGGTTGTCCGTTTGGATGGGGCCTGGTTTTTAGCCTTAGCCGGGAAGCTTGGGAAAGAGAAGGCATGGGAGATGGATGTCGAAGCGTGGAAACAGTTCTCCTATGTGTTCGGAAAAATGATCAGAAAAGATATTATTCCCAATCCAGTGTGGCCGGGAAGTTTTCTGGACACCTTAGAGATTCTCGGTAAGGTTTTTAAAATTGAAGGTCGCAAGGTAATGATGAAGGGAGATCTCATCACTGTTCAGGCAACAGATTGTGAAATCCAGAAAGCCATTGCCAAAGCCGGTATAGCAGATTGTGGGATTGTGACGGTGCATACCTACCAGGGACTGATGAGGGGCCTATTTGGGAAGGAGATGGATTTGCTCGTACGACATACAAAAAATCTGAATCAGGGGGATGATTGTTGTGAGGTGGTCATCTCCAAACAGCCCCGTCCATAACCGAAGGATCAGCAAGATCATAGAAGCAAAAAGAATTGGAGCAAGATAACAAGTTTATAATACCCCGGGTTCTTTTCTTTCTTCCTGAAGTCGTGATTTTTGGATATTGCCGCGCAATACAACAATTCAAGCGAAAATGTTGATTGCAGATTGCGGAAGCCCAAAATCTGAAATTTGTGTTTAGCCTTTACTCAAACCCTCTCTCAGTTTCCTGGTCGCTTTTTCGTCAACCTTCCTGGTCTTCGGATCGATAACAACCCCATAATCTTCCCTGGCTTTTTCGAGGCTGACATATCCTTCCATCACATCGCTGACCACCCTTTCAGGCTCACGCTCAAGTGGATTCCCGCAGCCTCCTCCGCCGGCAGCATCGATCGTTACTGCTTCGCCCGGTTTAAGCTGCGTTAACCCGAAGGGGTTCCCAGGCGCTCCGTTGACCAGGAAGCGTGCTTTGGCCCCGGGTTTTCCGCCAAAGAGTCCCTGCGGAGGATGGATATGCCTTCCTGCCTGTATCCCGAGATGAACAGGAGGGATAGGAGCGTACTTGTCATCAGGCACTCTAAAAACTTCCCTTTGCCCAAGGCCTCCCTTCGTCCTGCCCGGCCCCCCTGAATCAGGGAGGAGTTCCCTGCTCTCTACGATGAGAGGGGTATCGCTTTCGAATATTTCAACCGGTGTATTGGCGCCATTTGCAGGAAAGATGTAAACATAATTCCCGTCGTTATTCGAGCTGGCTCCCATCCCGCCACCCCGGATGATCACGGAATGCCACGGCCTTCCATCGCTCCTCTTCCCGTAAAATACATTCATCTGGGCAGGTGTTCCTCCGCTTGCCGCAATCACCCGGTTGGGCAACACCCCGGACAAGGCCCTGTAAATGATTTCGGTAATAAAATGTCCAACCACGAGCCGTGCAGCCACGGCAGCAGGGAATTTGCAGTTGACCACACTTCCCTCAGGGGCTTTCAGTTGAATCGGTTTTGCGCAACCCTCGTTATTCGGAATATCCGGGTCGAACATACTTTTAACAGCCATAAAGACATAGGCGAAAGTGAAGTTATAGACGACATTCCCTCCCCAGTTGACCTGAGGTGAAGACCCGTCCAGATCGATCATGATATCGCTTCCCCTGACTTCGACCGCCGCCTTCACCACCAGATTCTCTTTTCCCTGCATCTGTTCGATCATTCCTTCAGCCCGGTAGACGCCATCGGGAATCTTCTCAATCCCTTCCCTCATGCTCTTTTCCGTTCGACTGATGATCTGATCGGCCAGATCATCGAGGCTTTCTAAATTATTTTCTTTAAGCATCAGGCCTATCTTTTCAGCGCAGACATGATTGGCGGCAATCTGGGACCGGATATCCCCGATCACCTCATCCGGCGTCCGGACATTCCACCGGATCATATCGATCACGGGTTGATTCAGCACTCCCCCGTCGTAGAGCTTTACAATTGGTATAAAAATCCCTTCCTCAAAGACATCGTGGTTATCCGAGGAAACCCGGCCTCCGATATCCGAATGATGAAAGACGCAGGCGGTGAAAGCAGTCAATTTATTCTTGAAAAAAATGGGACTCATCACACACACATCGTTGAGATGCCCGGCTAAGGCCCAGGGATCATTCGTGATGAAGACATCCTCCGGTTTGTAGACCTCGACAGGAATTTTATTTACGAGATTTCTGATTCCGATCGCCATGGCTCCGGATTGGCCGGGGGTGACAAACGTCCCCTGGGCCAGTTCACGGCCTTTCCGGTCCGTGAACATGCAGGTATAGTCATGGGCATCCCGGAGCAGGCTTGAAAAGGCGGTCCGGGCGACGGCGCCGTCAGCTTCATCCACGATGGAGATCAATCTCCGCCATAGTATTTCTAATGTGATGGGGTCAAAGGCTCGTCCCATTTTCTCCTCCCTAGGAAATACAAATTATTCGTTTTGTAACACATTAGTTCTTTGAAAAAAGATCTAATCCCCCTTCATCCCCCTTTGTCAAAAGGGGGAAATGTTTCTCCTCCCTTTGGAAAAGGGAGGAGGCCTGCCTGCGCGAAGCCGCTTCGGCGAAGGCAGGGGAGGGATTTTAACAAGGTTATTTCAAACCGCTAAATTGATGCTTCGTTTTTAAGATCAATCCATAAGAACCCATAATCATCCGTTAAAACAGAAGCGTTTTCGCCCACGATGACCGTTGATTCCTTCTCCTCAATAACGGCAGGGCCTTGAAAATTTGAGTTTGGAAAGAGCTTGTACCGGTCATAGACCGTGTAAGGAATAAAATCCCTCGCAAGAGGGGAGTACGCTTTTCGCTGTCCTTTCACCGCTTGCGAATGAGGCTGTTTATTTTTCCCGAGCTTGGGCAACCGCAGGAGCTGTTCAGGGAGACTGGCCCTCACTTTGAAATTGATGAATTCAACTTCGGAATCAGGGTAGGTTCTCCCATATAACTTCTCATAAACCTCATCGAAGCGCCGTCGCACCTCCGCTTTTTTGAGCTTTGTAAAATCCCGTTCGTCGATGGGAATATTGGTTTCCGCACCCTGTCCGACAAAACGCATATCCAGGGACCTTTCAAATTTAATATCCTTCCCTTCTGTCTCCTTCTTCAGGATCGTTGTCGATTCTGCTTCCAGTTCCCTAAAAATCTTTTCTATCTCATTTAAATCAGAGGCGCCAAGAGAGACCTTATGGCTTCTGAGGAGATCAAAGGCACGGGGAGCAGTGAAGAAACCGAGAGCCGAGCCCACACCGGCATTGGGTGGAACAAGTAAACGGGGAGCTCCCAGCTTTCTGGCCAGCCCATAGGCATGAACCGGCCCTGCACCGCCGAAAGCGACAATCGTCACGATTTTTGGATTCCCCCCTTTTTCGGCAATATGCGTCTTTGCCGCTGCAGCCATGGTTTCATTGATGAGATCATGAATGCCCCAGATGGCCTGAACGAATGAGACTCCGAGAGGTTTTACAACCTTTTCCTCGACGCCCCTTCTTGCGGTCTCCCGGTCGAGTTTCATCTCACCGCCCAGAAAGTAGTTTTCATCCAGATAGCCCAGCAGAAGATCGGCATCGGTGACACAGGGGTCTGTTCCTCCCCTGCCATAACAGATGGGGCCAGGCTCAGCGCCGGAGCTTTCCGGCCCCACCTGGAGCGTCCCCAGGCGGCTTACCTTTGCAATACTTCCGCCGCCTGCTCCAATCTCCATCAGGTCAACCACAGGCACCTGAATGGTCAGTCCGCTTCCCTTCATAAACCTCTGGACCCGGCCGACTTCAAAGGTGGGCACGACACCCGCAACCCCTTTTTGAATCAGACAGGACTTAGCCGTTGTCCCGCCCATGTCAAAGCAGAACATTTCAGAGATATTGAAGAGCTTCCCATAGTATTGACCGGCAATGACCGCGGCTGTGGGGCCTGATTCAATGATCCTTACGGGAAACTCTGCTGCTGTCTCGATGGAGGTTACTCCTCCGCTTGAAAGCATGATGAAGAGCTTTCCTTTAAAGCCGATCGACTCCAGCCTCCTGGAAAGCTTGGAAAGATATCTTCCTGTCAAGGGTTTCACATAGGCATTGGTCGCTGTCGTGGAGGTTCTTTCATACTCCTTGATCTGCGGCAGGACACGGTAGGAAATGGAGACGGATATTCCTGGAGCCTCCTTTTTAATGATCTCTTCGACCATCCGCTCATGGGCTGGGTTCTCAAAAGAGTTAATCAGGCAGACTGCCGCCGATTCAACGCCTGTCTTGAGAAGAGCCTGGACCGTTCGCCTGGCTTCTTCGGGGTCGAGTGGCTTCAGGACGGTACCGTCGCTCCGGATTCTCTCGTCCACTTCGAAGCGCAGACTTCTCGGAATGAGGGGCTTGGGAAATTCAGCAAAGACGTCATAGGTGGCGTATCGAATCCCCCTCCCGATCTCCAGGACATCCCTGAAACCTTTTGTGGTGATTAATCCTGTTTTGGCGCCTTTTCTCTCTATAATCGAATTGATGACCAGGGTTGTTCCATGGATGACCTCATCCATCTTCTCTATAAAGCCCGGTGTGGTTTTCTCCATCTCTCTTATCCCGTGCTCGACGGCATCGGAGGGATCTTTCGGAGTGGTCAGGCATTTATAGATATTGATCTCTCCTGTACGGTCGTTGAGAAGGACGAAGTCCGTGAAGGTGCCGCCAATATCACACCCCAGCCGGTAACCCTTTTCAGTCATTGAAACCTCCCACAATGATTAAATGCGGAATTCGGATTGCGGATTTCGGAGTTTCATTCCGCATTCCACATTCAGCAATCCGAAATTTAAGGCTTCGCCTTATTGTGCCATTCTTTTAGAATGAACTTCTGAATCTTCCCGCTTGCGGTTTTAGGCAGTTCCCCAACGAACGCCCCATATTTCGGAATCTTATATTTTCCCACTTTGCCCCGGAGAAACCGGAGCGCTTCTTCTTCCGTCATGATCTCGCCTGGTTTGAGAACAATAAAGGCTTTTCCCACCTCGCCCCATTTCTCATCAGGGACGCCGATGACTCCCACATCGAAAACCTTCGGATGCGTGAAGAGGACCTTCTCAATCTCGGCAGGGTAGACGTTCTCTCCACCACTGATATACATATCCCTTTCCCGGTCCACAATATAAAAATATCCTTCTTCATCCACCCTTGCCAGATCCCCGGTATAGAGCCAGCCCTCCCGGATCGCCTCGGAGGTGAGATCCGGGCGGTTCCAATACCCACTCATCAGGGTGGGTCCTCTGATGATAATTTCCCCAACTTCTCCCGGGTTCACATCCGTTCCTGATTTGTCGACGATCCTGACCTCTCCGTGAAATACCGGCAGCCCTACGGATCCTAATTTTTTTCCTGCCATTTCTGCAGAGAGAAAGGCGATGGTGGAGGCTTCGGTCTGACCAAAGATCTGGGAGAGAGTGATTCCCCGGTTCAGGTATTCTTTCAATAAACTGACCGGAATTCTTTCGCCACCCGTGAAGTAACAACGGATGGAGCGGAGATCATACCGGGAGAGGTCGCATTCCTGAAGGATGAACTGATAGACAACGGCCGGCAATTCTAATATTGTCACCCGGTATCTCTGAGCCGTCTCGAGGATCTCCCGGGGACGGAATCTTTTTCGAATGATGATGGTTCCCCCTTTGTAAAGAACAGGAGAGGCTTCGACGAGGAGTCCGCCGGAATGGAACATGGGCCTCGAGATGATCACGATATCATTCGAGGTGAGGTTATAAACGATATCCGCATTGAGGACATTGAAAAAAGTCTTTCGATGGGAGAGAACCGCTCCTTTTGGAATCCCGGTTGTCCCGGAGGTATACATAATGATATGGGGATCTTCCCCTCCCGCAGAGCCCTGATTCAAGGGTTCGTGGACCGGTTGTTTTGAGATTGCCTTTTCATAATCGACGGCCCAGATGGGATGGGGCTCACCGATGGCCATATAATTCCCGTTGGAGAGATTCAAATTCGGACGAATCGTCGCCACCACCTCTTCGAACTCCGGCTCAAAGATCAATACCCCTGAGCCGCTATCTTTGAGGATGAACTCAAGTTCGGGTCCGGCAAGTCTCCAGTTCAGGGGGACGAGAATGGCGCCGATTTTAGAGAGGGTAAAGAAGATTTCAAGATATTGGTGGCAGTTGTGAAGAAGAACAGCGACCCGGTCTCCCTTTCGAACGCCGTTACCGAGAAGGAGGTGGGAGAGCTGATTCGTGCGCTGGTTGAACTCCCGATAGGTGAAGGGGCGGCCCTCAAAGATCAGGGCATGTTTTTGAGGCTGGAGTTGGCTCCATTTTCTTAACCAGTCACCGATGTTGATCACGGAACCATTCAAATATGGAATAATGGAAAATTGGAATACTGGAATACTGTAAAAAATCCAAATTTATTTCAAAACCCATTATTCCATTATTCCATCATTCCAATTCCCTTTCTTTTAACTATGGACGAAATTGGCATTGACCCTGGGACCATTTTTCAAGAAGCTTTCAATTCCGATTTTCATATCCTGCGTCAACAAGCACTCGCCAAAGGTCTTCGCCTCCAATTTCAAACCCTCTTCAAGGGTCATCCTTCCGCCCTCTAATACCGCTCTCTGAATCAGGGAGTCGATCTTTCGGCTTAGATGACCGATGTCCACATCCGGAAGGATTGAAGGAACTGGGATGGGTCCTTTTGGAATAGGAGAGATCGTAACTTTTCCGGATAGGATTCTTTTTACCCAATCGATGGCCCTTTCGATCAGGTCGCCTTCCACCTCTTCCTGAATTAAACCCATCTCTTTCGCCTGGGATGAGGAGATGTGATTTCCATTGCGCAGGATGGGCCAGGCCTTCTCCATTCCGATCAGTCTCGGGAGCCTCTGGGTTCCGCCATTTCCGGGGATGATGCCGAGCCTGGGTTCGGGCTGGGCGACAAAGACCTTCTGCCCTTTGGCAGCAATACGGACCGTGCAAGACATGGCCATTTCATTTCCTCCGCCAAAGGCCAGACCGTTCATCGCACAGACTACCGGTTTCCCCAGACTCTCAATCAGATTCAGAACCGCCATGCTTTTGAGGCAGAAGGCTTCGGCTTCCTCGGGCGTTTTTTGAGCTGCCAGCATTCCGATGTCGGCTCCCGAAACAAACGCCCTTGTCCCGAATCCGGTCAGCACGACTCCTTTGATTTTTGGGTCTTTGTGAATACCGAGAAAGATTTCCCTGAGCTGTTCAAACACATCCGCATTCAGGGCATTGAGGACCTTTGGCCTTCGGATTTTAACGATGGCCACCTCTCCGTTGTCCTCTCTAAAGACGACAGGAATTTTCCAGGGCTGTCCCAAGAAGGCCTGCTTGATGAGGATATCAGCCACCTTGAATCCGGGATTCTCTCTGGCATAGGCTTCAACCAGCTCCAGGGCTTTCTTCACTCCGTTTTTATTCATCATTGAGAAAGGGGGATTCAGAACCAGTCCGGTATCCATGGCCAACTCCAGATCGCCGATATTGGAAATCCCGCTTCCAACGATTTCACAGACCATTCCGAAATAGGCTCCAATAACCCGGCTCGAAACCGCCTCATCAGTCTCAAGGCTGTATTCTACGGTCTCTCCCCTGCCGGCGGTCTCCCACGGTTTTCCCGATTTCACCTGTTCGTCGAGTATGTTAGGGGAGCGATACCATGGCATGATCTTTGAGTTCATTTCGGACAGGCCGTGCCGGGTGATTGGATTCCCCCCGGCGAGATTATGAGCGGTGAATGGCCCCACACCCATTCCAAGGGCTTTCTGAACGATGACATCCGCCTGTTTGACATTCGCCAGCCCTTTTTCAACGGTTAAAGCAGCGGCTTCAAAAAGGCCTTCGAAGATTGGGTCGACCGCATAACCATAACGGCTTTTTACTTTAATCGGGGCCTTGCCGATAAATTCGTACAATTTCATTAAGTACTCCGTTAGGGCGGGGTTCGTATCCCTTCCGGGAACTATTTCCACCAGGATATTTCTCTCAGCCGGAAAGAAGTAATGGATGACCAGGCACCTGCTTTTATCTCTCATCTTTTCAAAGATGACTTCAGGTTCCATGTGTGAGGAGTTGGAAGCGAAGATCGCTGTATTCGGACAGGCGGCTTGACATTGACCGAAGATCTTATGTTTGACGTCCGCTCTCTCAAAAGCGGCCTCGATTACAAAGTCAGCGTCGGCAATTTTCCCATAATCGGCGGTGAAGAGCATGTTTTTAAAGATCGCCTCAGCCGCTTCTTTCTTAAAGATTCCCTTCTCCGCGGCCTTAGCCATCTTTGATTCGGCCTTTTTGGATCCGGCATCAAGAGCTGCCTGAACGATGTCCACCACCACGACCGGCACGCCATAAGTGTAAAGGTTCTGGCTGAAATGAAGTGCGATGTCCGGACCGATGTTACCTGATCCGATCACACCGATCTTCCGGATTGTCCTCCCAAATAGTGTAAATGGCATAAGCCCTTCTCCTTCTCAAAAGAGTCAATGTTAAATGGTCAATGCTCAATGGCCAATGTTCAATGCTAAATAAATTAATGAAAATTGACCATTGCTAATTGTCAATTGACCATTGATCTTTAGAAGATACTCGGTTCTTTAAATTCTCCGTAGACTTCTTTGAACACCCCGGTCATTTCACCGACAGTGGCATAAGCCTTACAGCATTCGAGAAGATAGGGCATGACATTATTTTCTGCCTTTGCCGCATTTTCGAGATCTTTCAATAATTGTGTCACCTTCCGGTTATCTCTCTCACGCCTGATTTCCTGGAGTCTCTGTACCTGCTCTTCCGCTGATTCACCTCGATACTCATGGAGTTCCACCTCCATCTCTTCCCCCTCGGTATACTTATTGACTCCGACCTTGATCAACTCTCCCTTCTGGACTCCCTTTTCAAATTCATAGGCCTGCCGGGCCACCTCTTTTTGGACATAGCCAGTTTCGACGGCCTTGATCATTCCGCCTATCTCGTCAATCTTCTTCATCTCCTCTACGATCTTTTGTTCCATCTGTTTTGTTAACGTTTCAATGAAATAGGAGCCTGCCAGGGGATCCACCGTATCCCTTAAGCCACTCTCTTCCATCAGGATCTGGAATGTCCTGAGAGAGAGTAGGGCGGCCCTCGGGGTGGGGATGGTATAGGCCTCATCGAAGGAGCATAGAGCCGTCGTTTGAGCTCCGCCCAATGCCGCAGCAAGGGCATAGTAAGCGCCGCGGATGATATTATTTTCAGGCTGGGCTTTGGTCATTCCGTACCCGCCTCCGCCAAAGATCCCCCTAAGAAGAAGGGATCGGTTGTCCCCGGCTCCATAGCGCTCCTTCAAATTGATTGCCCAGAGCTTTCTGGCTGCCCGGAACTTGGCCACCTGTTCCCAGAGGTTCCCAAAGACATTGAGATTGAAGGTGAAGCCTCTTACAAAATCATCAATCGGGTGACCGCGGCGGAGGACTTCTTCGATATAAGTATTGGCAATCTGAAAAGCATAAGCGATTTCCTGAACCGGAGAACAACCGGACTCACGGATGTGATAACCGCATACACTGACAGGATTGGTGCGGGGAAGTTCTTTCATCGAATATTCGATCGTATCGCCGATGAGCCGGACGGCAGGCTTCACAGGAAAGATCCAAGCACCCCGTCCGATTATCTCTTTGAGGATATCGTTTTGAGGGGTAGCGCTCACGCGATCTTTTTTAAATCCATACTTCTCAGCTGTCGCCTGGAACATGGCCAGCATGATGCTTGCTACAGCATTGATGGTGAGTCCGGCGCCGATTCGATCAAGGGGAATGCCCTGGAAAGCGATTTCAAAATCACGGAGGGAATCGACCGCCATCCCGACCCTTCCCACTTCGCCTTCGGCAAGCGGGTCATCCGAGTCGAGGCCCATCTGTGTGGGAAGGTCGAAAGCGACATTCAGGCCGGTCTGCCCGTGAGAGATCATCAATTTGAAACGCTCGTTGGTTTCTTTTGGCGTTCCGAAGCCTGTGTACTGGCGAGTTGTCCACTCCCTGCTCCGGTAACCCTGGGAATGAATTCCCCGGGTGAAAGGATATTCTCCGGGAAGGGCCAGATCCTTCTCAGGGTCAAATCCGATCTCCTCTAAATCCTTATGGGTGTAAAGGGATTTGATATGGATGCCTGATTGAAGGATGACATCCTGGACTTCGTCCTTCTCATTCTTGTTATATCTTGCGACACCCATAATGAACTCCTTTGATGGTTGGAGGATCGCTGGGCCCTGTACCTAATATGGTTCAGGGCTGCGCTTGAGGTAAGGGTTTGAGGGTAAAATCTTTTGCCTCCAACCTCAAGTGAGCGAAGCAAGCGGTCCTCTTGCCTCCATCAAGTTTTTACGTTTTCTTTGATCCAGCGGATCGATTCATCAAATGAGGTTCCACCCGGGAATATCCCATGAATCCCCATCTTCTGAAGCAGAGGGGTATCCCTCTTGGGAATGACTCCGCCGATGACCACGAGAATGTCCCCGAGATCTTTCTCCTTCATCTCGCGGGTGAGTTTTTGACAGATGGGCAGGTGAGCGCCGGACATGATGGACAGGCCGATGACATCCACATCCTCCTGGAGAGCCGTATTGATGATCTGGCCGATGGTTTGATGGAGGCCGGTGTAGATGACTTCCATTCCGGCATCGCGCAACGCCTGGGCAACCACCTTCGCGCCACGGTCATGGCCGTCTAAGCCAGGTTTTGCCACCAGGATACGAATCTTCTTCTCCACCTCAGCTCCTCTATAAAATCCGAAACCCGAATATCGATATGCGAAAAAAAATCAAAATTCGAATATTCAAAACAATTTAAAATCTCCCTCCCTCCATCATCGCCTCCCCTGCCTTCGCCGAAGCGGCTACGCGCAGGCAGGCGCCAGGGGAGGCGATATTTTGAATGAATCCTTTTTTTAAATTTTGGACTTTGGTCATTTGAAATTGTTTCGGATTTCGCGCTTCGAGTTTCATGCCCTTAAGGGACCATTCTTCCTTCATGGATTTCCTTGAGGACGATCTCCTTTCCCCTGTCCAGGTGACTCCGGACAAGTCTTTCGACCAATTTCGGATTTCGTTTTTTCATCGCCTCGAGCATTTCGCGATGGTCAGAGATAGAGGTTTTAATCCCGTTCGGCGTATGGAGCAGTGCGGAACGGTACCGGTAAAAATAGTCGCGGAAATTATTGATCATCTCTATCAGCTTTTTGCTCTTGCAGGATTTGTAGAGGACATCGTGAAATTCCGTGTAGAACTGAATGACCTTTTCGGCGTCTCCTTTTTTAAAGATATCTTCCGATTCATCCGTTCTCTTTTCGAGGAGGGAAATCTTGTCCGGGGTGATATGAACCGCAGCGAGATAAGCCGCATAGCTTTCAAGAGCGATTCGAATGCCGAAGATCTCTTCAACATCCTCCACGGTGAATCCCCTGACGGCAAACCCTCCCTTGGGAAGCCGTGAGACGAGATCATCCCGTTCCAGTTTGTGGAAGGCTTCCCTGACCGGCGTTCGACTGATCCCGATCTGGTTAGCCAGCGTCTCCTCGATCAGTCGTTGTCCTGCTTTCAGTTTTCCATGTAAGATGGACTTTTTTAATGAATCGTAGACAACCTCCCTCAGAGGTTTCTTCTTCACGATCTTTGCTCCGAATATGTTTTCCACGGCACCCTCCTTTCTAATGAGTTTTGTATACTGTATCCAGGCTTAGTTTTTATACGCCAAGGGTTTGGGCTTGTCAAGATTTATTTCGTTTCACCTTGAGGAGTTAAGGCTTTGATCTTTTTTGAACGATGGGGAGTTTTTCTCAAGCCAAGAATCGATCCGGGTTTCAATCTCTTTCTGAGGAGGGCGCCGGCAAAATCGACTGTCTGTTTAGATCGATCGATGATAGCGGTATCGGTTGTTGCAACGATCCCTGAAAAACCGATCAATACCTTCTCAGGAACCTTCATCGCCCGGGCGTCCCCCGGGATGCCTTCCTTTTTTAACCGGCCCCGTATCTCCTTTGCCAATTCTCCGCTCCTGCTCATGGGGGCATCAAAAAGAAAGAGGGTGTGCCTGGGTTTTCGTCTTTTAAGGGCCTCGAAGATCAATAAGAGCGCCTCTTCCGTCCGCTCCGAAGTCCTGTAGCTTCCGGAGCGGCCTGAGATATCGCGAATGAAACCGTCATCTCCGAAGATAAGGGGTAAACCAGAGAGGCCGGCCTCAAGGGTGATAATGACATTATGACCGTCGATGGCGAGATCTTTGTTTCGAATTTGATGAAAAGAGATTCTCCTTGCCTTCCTCCATTTCGAATCCTGGTCCGAGAAGACCCCCCGATGGAGCCGGTGACGCTCATTGAAAGTCAATCCGTATCGATTCCCCACGAGCTCGAGAGCGGCTTTCCGGGGGTATCCTCGATTGAGGAGATAACGAAAATCTTCTGCTGCAATTTGAAGGGATTCACTTTTCAGCATGATAAAATATTATACCTCAATGGGAGGGAAGAAAAAACTATCATTGACAATTGAAATGGGATGAGTGTAATAATAAAAACAAGGTATTTCTCCGGCAAATATCATCTGAGAGAGGAGGATTCATCATGGCGACAGAAGAGATTAAAGTGTATTCGACACCGACTTGACCCTACTGCAAGATAGCGAAAGAGTTTCTTTCGCAGAAAGGCTACGCATTTAAGGAATACGATGTGACCAAAGACCGGGCAGCTCTGGATGAGATGGTAAAAGTATCGGGTGCGCGAAGTGTTCCCGTGATTACCGCTTGCAACGAGGTGATGGTCGGGTTTGATAAAACGCGTCTCGAACAGATGCTCAGCTGCATCAAACAGAGAACTGAAGTCTAGAACTGGAATACTGGAATAGTGGAATATTGGGGGAAATTCATTTTAAATAAGTTTTGCGTTTAATCCATTTTTCCATCATTCCAACATTGATGCTCTCGTAAAAAGTCAATTGCCGGATATCATTCATGCTTCAATCCCGCGTTTCGCGGGACACGAACGTAATATCAATAGGTTACACCGTTCACCCTGAGCTTGTCGAAGGGAGATAGCGACTTTTTACGAGACCATCAACATTCCATCATTCCGATTTTATTTCTGGAGGCGTTGCCTCAGAAATTGCCCTGTATACGATTGTGGCGAGGCCATGATCGTTTGGAGGTCTCCCTCTGCAACAATCCTGCCGCCTGCTTCGCCGCCTTCCGGACCGAGGTCGATCATATAGTCGGCACATCGAATCAGATCAAGATTATGTTCGATGATGATAAGGGAATGGCCCTTTGAGAGGAGTTTTTCGAAAGTATTCAGAAGGAGATTCATATCCGCCATATGAAGACCCGTGGTGGGCTCATCGAAGATAAAGAGGTTTTCCCTGGTTTGCCCCTGGCCTATATGAAGCGCCAATTTCAAACGCTGCGACTCCCCGCCGCTTAATGTATTCGTCGATTGCCCCAGCATGAGGTAACCCAGGCCTACATCTTTTAAAACTTGCAACTTCGAGATGATTCTTGAGTGGTTCTTAAAGAAGGCCATGGCTTCATCAACGGTCATATTCAACACTTCTGAGATATTTTTATCCTGATAACGAATCTTTAAGACCTCAGGACGAAACCTTTTTCCATCACACGCCTCACAGGTAATGATCACATCCTCTAAAAATTGCATATCCAGAACCTGAAGCCCAGCTCCCTGGCAGGCTTCGCATCGGCCTCCTTCGGTATTGAAGGAGAAATGGCGGGGTTGAAGACCATGCCTCCTGGCCTCTCGAGTTCGGGCAAAGAGGTCCCGGATATCGCCGAAGACCTTGATGTAGGTAGCGGCATTTGATCGGAGGCTTTTACCAATCGGGGATTGATTGACTAAGATGAGGTCATTCATTTGATCTAATCCCTCGATGGAATCAAAAGCGCCTTCTTCAAATTCAGAATGTCCATTCCTTTTGACGCCGGCATAGAGAATGTTATGGACCAGGGTCGTCTTTCCTGCACCGGAAACACCCGTGATACAGACCATCATGCCCAGAGGGATTCGGACATCGATCCCTTTGAGGTTATGCTGGCGGGCATTGCGGATGGTGATCCACCCCGAAGGGTTTCTACGGGGTTTGATTGAATGAAAGAGGTTCCCGTCTCTCAGATACCGGGCCGTGATGGAGTCCTCTTTTTTTAAAAGCGAGAGGGCATCTCCCTCAAAGACGACATGTCCTCCCTCCCTTCCTGCTCCGGGGCCAAGGTCAATGATCGAATCGGCTGCGCGGATGATGTCCGGATCGTGCTCCACTACAACAATGGTGTTCCCCCTGCTTCGCAAGTGTCGAACGGTCCGGAGAAGACGATGCGTATCCCTGGCGTGAAGACCGATGCTGGGTTCATCCAGGACATAGAGTGTTTCGGTGAGAGACGTTCCCAGCGCCCTTGCCAGGGTAATGCGCTGGTATTCACCACTGGAGAGGGTGCGCGTCTGACGGGACAGGGTGACATATCCCAGTCCCACATCCGCCATGAATTTAATCCTGTCGTTGATTTCATTAAGGATACGCTCCCCCGCTCTTTTTTGGCGCTCTTTCAAAGGGATGTTTGAAAAGAATTCCTGGAGTTCCGAAACAGACATTTGACAGAGCTCGGAAATGTCTTTTTCGGCCAGGCGGACATAGAGCGCTTCTTCTTTGAGACGACTGCCATGACAAGTAGAGCAGGGGGTATAGGCCCGGTATTTGCTGAGGAAGACCCGGTAATGGACTTTATACCGCTTCCCTTCCATCCATTCGAAGAATCCTTTCAGGCCTATAAATTCCCCTTTCCCATTGAGAAGAACCTCTTTCTGTTCGGGCTGAAGTTGATTAAAAGGTTTTTGGAGTGGAATTCGATTACGGCGGCAGGCTTCCCAGAGATATTCGTAGAGTTCCTCATAAGCAGGTGTGTTCCAGGGGGCAAAGGGCCTCTCTTTCAAGGCCTTTCCCGGATCGGGAATGACCTTCTGCCAATCGATTCCGATCACTCTGCCAAAACCCTGACAGGTTGGACAGGCGCCCACCGGGTTGTTAAAAGAGAAGAGGAGAGGCTCCGGCTCCGAGAAGGTTTTTCCACACCGGTTGCAGGAATAGCTCCGGTTGAAGGTCATGCTCCGTCCATCCTCTCCGATGACCTCAACTTTTCCGCCTCCCACATTGAATCCACCCTGGATGGCTTCGGCGAGCCTCGACCTGTTCTTTTCCTCGGATGACAATCGATCGATGAGCAGAAGAATGTGGCGGCGGCTCCGGAGAAAGGAGGAGGGGAGGGTGGTCAGGTCAAGCGCTTCTCCTTCCTCCCAAATTCGAAAATATCCATTTTTGATGAGTTCTTTTATTTGGGTCTCTACCCCTTCGTCTCCGGCCACCGGGACCGGACCGAGAATAGACACCTTCTTTTTAGAATATTCGCCCAGGATGGCTTCAGAAACCGTTTCAACCGTATCTCCCGAAACCTTGATCCGGCATTGGGGACAGAAAACTTCTCCAATTTTAGCGAAAAGGAGCCTTAGATAATCGTAAATCTCCGAAGCCGTCCCTACGGTTGATCGTGCATTCTTCACCGTGTTCTTCTGTTCAATGGCAATCGCAGGAGGGATTCCATGGATGGCCTCCACATCGGGCCGGTCCATCTTCTCTAAGAACTGGCGGGCATAGGTGGAGAGAGATTCGATATAACGCCGTTGGCCTTCCGCAAAAAGGGTGTCAAAAGCGAGGGTTGACTTACCCGAACCGGAGATGCCCGTGATCACGGTGATCTTTCCCCTCGGAATCCGGCAGGAAATATTTTTCAGGTTATGAGATTTTGCCCCAATAATCTCAATATATTTTTCCATTTCTGGAATTATAACACAATTTCCATTTGGGAAATCTCCGATTCCGTAATATGCTCTTTTTAAATGCGGAGTTCGAATTGCGGATGATCGCCTCACTCTTTAAGATGGTGCTTCACCGCGCTAAAAAAAAGGGTGTCTTGATTAAACTTTCAGAGTAACTTATCCTCTTCGAGGGGAAGAGATTCCCCGCAGTGATGGCAGATCCATGACTTTGAGGAGACCGTTTTTCAGCAGGCCGGACAGGGACGGGTCAACCGCCTTGGCAATAGATGGGTGGTTCTAAAAGGCGAGACTGCCTGGGCCTTTTTGACCAGGATAAGGGTCAATATTAATCCAAAGACCCAGACCAGAAATCCGAGAAGAAAGAATTGTGTCGATTTCCCCAATGTCCCTGCAACAATAAAAAAATTGTAAAACCAGTGCAGCGAGACAGCCAGGATAAAACCGATCCAGACCCAGTTTCGATTTTTCTCAATCTTCGCTTTACCCATGTAGTATCCTAAGATAGCCGAAAAAGAGAGATGGGCCAGGTAGGAGAGGATGGCCCTGAAAAAGCCGACAGAGAAACCGAATCCCAGCATATACCCGACATTTTCAGTGGCCGCGAAACCCATTGCCGCTGAGACCATGTAGATCATCCCGTCCATCACCTCGTTGAATTGGCTCGAACGGTAAACCGTCAGGCGGACAGCTAAGAATTTAAAGGTTTCCTCAACTATTCCTACCCAAAGGAATAAGAAAAAGAGTTCGCCGAGGAGGGGAGGGTGATGGGACTTTGCCGTCTGAAAAGGAATCTCCAGGAGGACAGAGGGAATGGTGGAGAGCGCTCCGGCAAAAAAGGCGAGGTAGATGAGACGCTCGGGCTCTTTCTCAAATTTATCCATCTTCCGGAATTTTCCGAGCCAGAAGAAGGCGACCAGAAGGGAGAAGAGAAGGGCGAGGATCACAGGGACTCCCACATTCGTTTTATCTTCTCCT